>Ga0315339_1001433_pt1 | contig 21161 bp, 23 predicted proteins | sample ASW17metaG_FD_204514 | JGI IMG/M metagenome (GOLD analysis project Ga0315339, IMG submission 204514) | Ammonia-oxidizing marine archaeal communities from Pacific Ocean, United States - ASW #17 | ecosystem: Environmental > Aquatic > Marine > Oceanic | place: USA: California | collected 2016-12-05
TCTCTCGCTCGAGATCCTTACGACGTTTGGCTTGATTGATCCGTAGCCCGCCGTATTGCTTGCGCCAGCGGTAGTACGTCTGCTCGCTGATCGCCAGCTTGCGGCAGATCGTCGGCACGCTGTTGCCCGCTGCCCATTCAACTTCTGCTTCCCTCAGCTTGTGGATAATCTGTTCGCTCGTGTATCGCTTCCTCGTCATTTCCTGCCTCCTTACACACACCCGAATCCGTCGATTCTCTCTCAAGATTCGGATTCGTTTTTAGGGGCCAGGTCACAGTTCCGCCCAGTCGATGCCGCACACTTCCCCGACGCGCTGGCCAGTGATGAGCACGAACCGCAGCGCGGCTTTGTGCGCCGGTTGCATCGTGGTGCCGTCGAGCCTCATCCAGAATTGCCGGATCTCTTCAGGAGTCAGTACGCGGTCGCGGGCCTCTTCCTTTACGACTGGCTTGATTCCCGCTGCCGGGTTGTCGGTCAGTAGTTCGCGCTCAATTCCGAAGCGGCATATCTGTGAGACGGCTTCCCGTAACCGGTTCGCCATCACCGGGGCTATCGCGGCCTTCGATGCCATCAGCCGGCGTACGTCGGCCCGCGTTATGTCAGCTGCCGATTTCGAGTACCAACCCTTGAGGTTCAATTCGATCCGCCGCCGGACAACCTTGCCGCCATCTTTGAATCCCACCGCATGGCGGTCGAGGTAGAGGTTCGCAAGCTCGCCGAACTGCATCCCCCTCTCTGCCGCGTCCCGCTAGTCCTGTACGGGGTCCTCGCCGGTATCCACTGCCCGCCTCAGTACTGCCGCCCGTTTCCGCGCCGCCGCGACACTCCAGACGGGATAGCGTCCGATCGTGTACGCCAAGCTATGCCCGTGGCACGGTACGACAGCACGAACGCACGAACGTCGTTTGCGGTGATCCGCAGCCCGAAGCCGGGGCCGCCGCCGCCATCGTAGTGGATCGCGTTGCCCGTCGCGGGCGGTTCGAATCCACGTACATCCTTGTCGCTCAGCATGCTGTGCCCTCAGTGTGGTTACGCCATGTCTACATAATGGCGTCTACAGAGAGCATATACGGAGTTACAGCATGTTGCAACCATGTATCAATATATAGCAGTAACTCACGGAATCTTTGAAGAGATAGACCTTATTTATCGGGTTCCCCCTTGGGCTCGCCACCTACGGCGAAGTGCGAGGGGTGAATCTCTTGGATGAGAACGCGAACCCGTTCAGGTGAAACGTCGAGGGCGCGTACCGTGGCATCAGTAAGCCCCTCGATCAGAGCTTTCTTCTTTTCGTAGGAGCGCCCTGTCATGAGCGTCACGTCGATGATCGGCATGGCGTGAATTGTACCAGCCAAGCCGTGGTGAGGTGGGGTTCGTAGAATGAGAGGATGTTACGGGATCCCAGCCTGATTCCCTTGTCGCACCAGCATCAGCACGGCCTCGCCCTGACCGTCTTGATCGATCGGGGCCTCACGGCGTCGCCCACGCAAGAGAAGGCTCGGGAGCTCTCCCGCAAAGTGGCTCAGATGGCAGAAGTGGAGTTACTGGGACATTTTCAGGTGGAAGAGAAAGTACTCTTTCCCGTGGTGCGGTCCCGACTGGAATCAGACCAGGTTGTTGACGACCTCATTGCGCAGCACCGTACGTTGGAGTCGCTTATTGATCGACTTGCAACCGCCAACGACAGCAACCGCATTACGCTGCTCCAGGAATTCGGCGAACTACTGCACCGGCACATTCGCATCGAGGAGCGGCAACTCTTCCAGGACATTCAGACGAACCTGAGCGGCGACCACCTAGCAGAGCTGGGCGAACAGATAGACGCGAATGTCCAGCAAGTCTGTCCGGTCACGGACCGCCTGCCGTGGGAACAGGACGACTGATCCTTCACCCAGCGCGACGATTCCACGGCGATCACAGCACCCGTCTGGCGGGGCGTGGATACCCAGGCAACGCGCCACCTCGGGTTCATCTTTCATTGACAGCAGTTCGAGGAGCGCCGTACACTTGCGTCCAAGAGAGTGTCATCGCTGACGCCAAGCAGCGCCAAGGCGAGGGGATGCCCCCGGAAGACGGCATTCCTATCTCTGGGCCTCGCGCTGATCGCATTTCTGGCTCTTCCCACCGTTGGAACCGCCGCGGCTGGCGCTGTCTCCTACACCAAAGACATCCAGCCGATTCTCAAGCAGCAGTGCTACGTCTGCCATGGCGATGGAGCGAAGGAGTCGGATCTCGACCTCCGCACGCGGGAGAGCATTCTGCAGGGCGGCAAGCACGGTCTCGCGGTGGTCCCCGGCAAGCCATCAGAAAGCTTGCTGTACCTGCATGTGTCAGGCAGCGCCGGGCCGCCCATGCCACTGGGCGGGGTACTCGAAGATGAGCAGATCATGGCGATCCGCGATTGGGTCGAGCAGGGCGCGCCGTTTGACGTCGCCGAAACTAGCTTATCTGAGGGAGACAACGAAACTTGGTGGGCTTTTCAATCGCCTGTCGAGCATACGCCTCTCAGCGCTACGGATAGCGAGCATCCGATCGATGCGTTCGTGTTTAGTAGACTGGCGGACGAGGAGCTTACAGTTGCCTCCCCGGCCGACCGCCGGACGCTGATCCGGCGGGCCTATCTCGATCTCGTCGGGTTACTTCCAAAGCCTCGCGAGGTTGAGGTTTTCGTAAACGACCCATCGCCGAAGGCGTTTGCGAAGGTTGTCGATCGCCTCCTGGCCTCTCCCCATTACGGGGAACGCTGGTCACGCCATTGGCTCGATGTCGTCCGTTATGCTGACAGCCACGGCTACGAGCATGACTACGATTACCCCAATGCTTGGCGCTACCGCGATTACGTCATCAAGGCTTTCAACGAAGACAAACCCTACGACGAGTTTGTGCGAGAACAGCTTGCCGGCGACGAGTTGGACAACCCGACGCACGACAGCTTAATCGCAACGGGCTTCTATCGCATTGGGCCCCGGGTGGGATTTCGCGAGAAGGATAACCCGCAGTATCGCTACTCCTATCTCGATGACATTATCGGCACGACGAGCCGGGCCTTCCTGGCCCTGTCCGTCGATTGCGCCCGCTGCCACGACCACAAGTTCGACCCAATCTCACAACTTGATTACTACCGCATGATGGCCATCTTCTTCCCGTACGTCCAGTATGACCACCCGCTGGCGCCCACGGATCAAGTCGAAGCGCACGCAGCGAAGACAACAGCGGTACATGCTCAGACCGCGCCCCTGAAGCAGCGTATCTCCGAGATTCAGGCACCGTACAAGGACATCGCATTCCAAGAGAAGCTGAAGACCTTCCCTGAGGACATTCAACTCGCCGTCCATTTGCCCGAGGAGAAGCTAACGGCGGGTCAACAATTACTAGCGGAGCAAGTCCTGTCAATTGGGTCGGGCTCCGTGAAACACTTGCTCACACCCGAAGACAAAGCGGAGGTTGCGCGGCTACAGTCCGAGATCAAACAGATCGAAAAGGCTCTACCGGAGCCGCTCCCGATGGCGATGGGTATCCGCGACGGCGACTATCGCTTCGCACCCGATGGGCGCGGCGACGAGGTGAAACCTGGTAAGGGCGAGCGCGAGTCTTACGACTTCGAAGGAAGCTTCCTACCCATCGCGGGCAAGCCGTTCTCCTATCCGACGGCTCATCTCCTGCCGACCGGTGATCATCGCACTAAGGGCCGCGAGGTCGAGCCCGGGTTTCTCTCGGTATTGCATCGGGATGGGGATTTCCAACCGAGCCGTCCCTCGGACCGGACTGATACGACCGGCTACCGGCGCGCGCTAGCGCAATGGATGACATCAGACCAACATCCCTTGACGGCTCGAGTCATGGTGAACCGCATCTGGGGATATCACTTCCGAAAGGGCTTGGTGACGACAGCTGGTAACTTCGGGCGACTCGGTCAGAGGCCTACGCATCCCAAGCTATTGGACTGGCTGGCCCTGCGGTTCCAGCAACAAGGGTGGAGTATCAAGGCGATGCACCGGCTCATCATGTCGTCGCAGACCTATCAGATGTCAGCGGCGGGAGACCCCGACGCCAACGCCGAGGACCCCACGAACCGTTACCTCTGGCATTTCCCGCAGCGCAGGCTTGAAGCGGAGGTAATTCGCGACATCGTACTTGACGCCGCCGGGTCCTTGAACACTGAGATGGGTGGCACGCCGTTCTTCCCGCCGATCCCGAAGAGCGTGTGGCGGTCATTCGGGAAAGGCAAGTGGGTTCCCACCGAGGAGGGCCCCGCGGTTTGGCGGCGCAGCATCTATTCATACTGGAAGCGTGGACTGCGCTATCCGATGTTCGAGGTCTTCGATCAACCGGACCCGAACATCACTTGTGAGCGGCGGAACGTTTCGACGGTGCCTACGCAGGCGCTGACGCTACTCAACAACCCCTTCCTTCTGGGTCAAGCGAGGCTCTTTGCGCAACGCGTCGCCGAGGCTCACGGCCCCGGCGATGGAGACCGCGTTACAGGGGCTTACGAGATAGCCTTGAGCCATGCGCCGAGCGATCGTGACTTGGAAGCGAATCTGGCGTTTCTGGACGAACGACGTAATGAACACGCTGCCCGCGGTTCTGACGACGCGGGACGCGACGCCCTAGTCGATCTCTGCAACGTAATCCTTAACCTGAACGAGTTTGTCTACTTGAACTAGCACTTCTCTTCCCCATGTCTGCCGGCAACAATGCACGATCCCAACGCCGACGTTTCATGTCCCGGCGAGATCTCATCTTCAAGGCCGGCGAGGGCATCAGCGGATTGGCTTTGGCTTATCTGCTGAACAACGAGAACTTGCTCGCCGCCGATCCCGACTCGGCATGCTCGTCCAGGGTCGAGGCTCCCACGCCCGTATCGCCCCGGCCCACGCACTTCGCGCCGCGAGTGAAGTCAGTGATCTCGCTCTTTATGAGCGGCGGCGTCAGCCATGTCGATACGTTCGACCCGAAGCCCATGCTCGAAAAGTTCCACGGGCATCCGCTCGAGGGCAAGGGACGCGTGCGCGTTCGACAGGGCTACCCAGGGCCATTGATGCGCAGTCCGTTCGGGTTTCGGCAGTTCGGTGAGAACGGCATCAACGTCTCGAATCTGTTTCCGCATGTGGCGGGCATCGTCGATGACATTGCGCTGGTACGATCCTGCCAGGGGTGCTCGAATGACCACGTACTGGCGCACTACGAGTGGAACACCGGTTCGTTGCGGATGGGCTTCCCGAGCGTCGGCTCATGGGTGACCTATGGCCTCGGGACCGAGAACCAGAGCCTTCCCGCCTTTGTGGTGATTTACGATCCGAGGGGCGGACCATTCAGCGGACCGACGAATTGGAGTAGCGGCTTTCTGCCCGCCGCCTATCAAGGCACGGTGTTTCGGTCCAGTGGCGACCCGGTTCTTGATCTGCATCCACCGGCAGATGTTACGACCGGCCAGCAGCGGGCCCGGCTCGACCACCTCGCTCTGCTGAACGAGGAACATGCGAAGAAATATCCTGGCAGCTCGGAGCTTGCTGCCCGCATCGCCTCGTACGAACTCGCGTACCGAATGCAGGGCTGCGCGCCGGACGCTGTTGACATTGAGGGTGAGAGTGAGGAGACGAAGGCGCTGTACGGCCTGAATGACCCGGGGACGGAGCCTTTCGGCAAGCAATGCCTGCTGGCTCGTCGGCTTGTCGAGCGCGGCGTGCGTTTCATCCAGCTCTATAACGGCGCACTTGTAAAGCAGAACATCGACACATGGGACGCGCATTCAAACCTCGTCGAGAACCACACCCAGCATGCGTATGAAGTGGATAAGCCGATGGCCGGGCTCGTGACCGACTTGAAACGGCGAGGCATGCTCGATGAGACGCTGGTCGTCTGGCATTCGGAGTTTGGCCGCATGCCGATTTCGCAGCGCGGCGTCGGGCGTGACCACAATCCCGGAGCGCTAACCATTTGGATGGCCGGGGCGGGCATCCAAGGAGGACAGGTCATCGGGAACACCGACGAGTTCGGGTACAAGGCGATTGACCCGGTCTACACCTACCACGACATCCACGCGACGATTCTTCATCTGCTTGGGATGGACCACAAGCGACTGACGTATTACTTCAACGGGCGCCACATGCGTCTGACCGACGTTCACGGCGAACCGATACCGCAGCTTGTGGCCTGAAATTGCTGCACACCGCTAGGCGCGGCGTGTACAATGACGGTCCGCTTATGATCGCAATGTGCGGTCTCGTACTCTTTCGCCCTCTAATCTATGTCTTCGAACGGAAAGTTTCGCGTCGCTATCACCCCTGACTGGGAGCCCCGGACCGACGAGCTCATCGGTCCCGCTCTGAAAGAGGTGTTTGATCCCCATCCGGATATCGAATATGAGCTGCTGCCGGTTTGCCCGAACAATACCGGCGTTCCGGCCGTGATGGATGAATACGACGCGATTATTGTGTTCAGCTATGCCTTTCCGGCCGAGAGCCTCAAGGGCCTGAAGCGTCTTGCGTGCCTCGCGCGCTGGGGTGTGGGCTACGACCAGATTGACGCCCCGGCCGCTACGGAGGCGGACGTGGCGGTTGCGCTGACACCGCTGGCCGTCCGGCGGCCCGTCGCCGAGGGGATCATCACGTTGATCATGGCGCTGGCGAAGAATGTGCGCGAGTTGGACGCGCGGACAAGGGCCGGCCGCTGGCGCGAAGGGCTTACTTCGAAGAGCATCTGCATTCAAGGTCGCACGCTTGGCTCGGTTGGAGTGGGAAGTATAGCCGGCGAGATGTTTCGGATGGCGAAGGGTATGGGGTTCGGACGCCTGCTGGGATACGACCCCTATCTGACCAAGGAGCGCGCCGCGGAACTGTGTGTCGAGTTGGTCGACCTTGACACCGTGATGCGCGAAAGCGACTTCGTGGCGGTCAACACCTTCCTGAGCGACGACACACGAGGATTGGTTGGCGAGCACGAGCTTTCAGTGATGAAGAAGTCCGCGTATATCATCAATACCGCGCGGGGTCCGATCATCGACGAGAAGGCGCTCATCGCGGCGCTGCAGGCAGGTGAGATCGCTGGAGCGGGCCTCGATGTACTTGAGGAAGAACCGACGCCGCTGGATAATCCGCTTCTCACGATGGACAACGTGATCCTTGCGCCACATTCGATCGCGTGGACCGAGGAGTCAATTCGAGACAACAGCCTGCATTCGGTTCGAAGCGTGTTGTCCGTCTACAAGGGCGAGGCGCCACCGCATGTCGCCAATCCGCAAGTCATTGATCGGCCGGGCCTCCAAGCCAAACTGGCCGCACGGAGGTCCTAGGTGAAACAGAATCGAGCTAGACAACTACTGGCGGAAGGCAAGAGGCCCATTGGCCACATGATCATGGAGTTCGGCACGCGCGGCATCGCCAAGATCGTCGAAGGCGTGGGAGCTGATTTCGTCCTGATCGACGGCGAACACTCCGGGTTCGGCATGGGGCAGATCAATGATCTGCTGGCTTGGTTCAAAGCGACGCCGGTCGCGCCGTTCGTGCGGGTACCTTCGAGTGATTACCATTTCATAGCCCGTGTCATGGACGCCGGTGCGATGGGTGTCATGATTCCCAACGTGAAGAATGCCGCTCAGGCAAAAGCCATCGTCGACGCCATGCGCTATGCCCCGAATGGCGACCGTGGGCTGGGCCTGGGGGGCTCGCTCAATGATTTTGTGCGTCCGAACCCGAAGGAATACATGGGGGCGGCGAACCGTAATCATACCGTTATTTGCCAGATCGAAAGCCGCGAAGCACTCGACAACCTGGATGAGATCGCAGCAACGCCGGGAGTCGACGTTCTGTGGGTAGGGCATTTCGACCTGACCCAATCGCTCGGCATCGTAGGTAAGTTTCACGATGATGATTTCCTGAACGCTCTGCGGCGGGTGGTCGAAGTGACGAAGAAGAATGGGCAGGCCGCCGGTATCCAGCCGGGTAGCCTCGAACAGGCGCGCGAATGGATGGACATTGGATTCAATATGATTTCATTCTCAGCGGACCACGGCGTCTATAGCGCCGCGTTGCGTTCAGCCGTCGACGAACTACGAGGATAGTTCCCTAACGAGCCATACTCGTGACCGAGGCGCCCATACCGCAAGTCATTGGCCCAACACGGCGTCGTTTCCTGCAAGCCGGTACCGCCGGAATCGTATCGGCGGCTGCACTCGCGGGAAGCTGCGAGCAGGGTGCTGATGCGCCTACTTATCCTCGGGATCAGAGCGCCCCCTGGTCGCCGCTCCTCTCAGAGAACATCAGCGACCTGCAGCCCGCAACGCTTACTTGGATGGCACAGATGGGTCTTGAACATGTGGTCCTGCAAGGCACCGACTGGGTGGATGCGAGTCGCAAAGGCTACTGGACGGAGGACGATCTAGCCGACCTCGTTACTCGTTGCGAACGACATGGACTGAAGCTTCATTCTCTAATGATTCCGATCTCCTGGCTGATGAATGCCATGCTCGGCCGTCCGGAGCGAGACAGCGACATCGAGCGCATCGCGCGCAGCATCCAAGCAGCCGGCGCCGTCGGTATCGGCATGATCGAGTGGCGTTGGTCCCCTGTTTTCAAGTGGGGCGACGACGTTGGCTACTATTCCGTTGAAGGCCGCGGCGGGGCCGGATACAAAGCGTTCGATTATGGGCGAGTTGCCCGGCGCGAGCCGTTTCCGGACTTGGGACCGATTTCAAGAGAGATCTTGTGGGAGCGGCTCGTGTACTTCGCGGACCCGGTGATGAAGGCGGCGGAGCAGGCCGGCGTCCTCATGTCGCTTCATCCCAAGGACCCGCCGGTCAAATCGATCCGTGGCATTGATCGGATCCTGACGAACACCGATGAGATTGAATCATTCTTGGACGCGATTCCCTCACCCGTGAACGGCTTCACGTTCTGCCAGGGGACGGTTACGGAAATGGGTGTCGATGTAATCGAAGCGATCCGCCGCATTGGCGGCCGGGGCAAGATTCACCATGTCCACTTTCGAGCAGTGAGGGGAAAGGTGCCGCGCTACACCGAAACCTTCATTGACGAAGGGGATGTGGATATGCTCGCGGCGATGAGGGCCTACAAGCAAGTCAACTACCGCGGCAGTCTCGTGTCGGATCACACACCGCGCATTGCGGATGACCCCGGCGGCCGAATTGGCCGTACGTTCTCACATGGCTACATTCAGGGCCTTGTGCAAGCTGTGAACGCCGAACCGGCCTAGAACTTAACGGGTGCCCGCAAGGCCGGCTTGAGCGCGTCCGACGGGGCCCCTGCGGAGCCACGTTCCGATTCGCAGGCTAGCCGCAGGCCATGCAAGGCGAGCTCGAAACGATCGCGGATACCGGTCCTTTCAAAGATATGCATGAGGTGGATCTTCACCGTGCCGGTCGCGATGTTGAGCGACTCGGCCATCTCGCGATTCTTCATCCCCTTCGAAACAAGTTCCGCGACCTGCTGTTCGCGCGGGGTGAGAGGCCTGCTGCGCGGACGGCCTAGCAGCGAGTGTTCTTCAGCGACAACGTTCTCGGTCCACAGTTGCTTACGGGTGACCGCCCGAAAACAGTCGAGGATAGAGGAAACCTCCGCCGTCTTGCGAACGACTCCCCGCGCGCCGGATTGGAAGAGACGGAACGACTCCACATCGGAGATATTTGCCGCCCAAACGACGACCTCCGAGGTGGGCGAATAGCGGTGCACAGTCATGATGTACTCCGCCAACGCGTGCATGCCGAACGATCGGTCGATCAGCACGATACCGGGATGCAGCGCGTCTACCTGCGAGATCGCGCCCTCCAGGGTCAATGAGGAGTCTGCAAACTCAAACTCCGATGTACCTCCCAAAACGGTTGCCAGCCCTTGATGAATGATGGGCTGTGGATCACACGAACAGACTGAGATCATCCAAGTACCCTCAACGACGCTAGGCCCACAGCTCGCAGTGACCCGTAGCCCTCGCCTGATCTCTTCATCGACTTAGGGCCGCGATTCCTACAGTCAGATGCCACAAGTTTGCGGCCGGTGGCACCGCCCCGCGCAGCCCTGAATAATCCTTCACGCTTTTCCACGGCGGTCGATGAGGAATCTAACGCCGAGTCGATGCGTTGCCGGCGAGCGGTACGACAACCGGCGCCAATGCGGGCGACCGTCGATGCTTGGTTGAATCGATACCCGCTGAACCCTAGTGAAGAGGAGAGACTTGTGATAGACAGAATCAACACCCTAGTATTTCGAGTTCGCAGCTTCGTGGACGACGAGGAAGGCCAGGACATGGTGGAATATGCCCTGTTGGCCAGTTTCGTCGCTGTCGCGGCGGGCGCGCTCCTACCCGCGATTAGCAGCAGCATCAGCACGATCTTCTCGCGTATGGGAAGCGTCCTGGGCGGCGCCGCTGCATAAGCCACACGTACAGCAACTTACTTCTCTCGTCCCGCAGCCCTACCAGTGTTGTCGCTGGTGGGGCCCGGTGCGTCCTACGGCTGTTTACCTTCAGGAGATTATCGATGGCAACAATCACCCGTCTGTGGTGGCGTGTTGCGCTCAGGTCGGATGAGCGCGGTCAGGACATCGTGGAGTATGCGCTACTGGCAAGCCTAGTGGCCGTGGGCAGCGGCCTGTTCGCCCCAAGCATCAGCGAGAACATGAGCACGATCTACTCTCGCGTTGCCTCAAAACTGTTGCAGGCAGTCGGGTAGAGAGCGAATACAGCCCGCGCCGCCTCCACCATTCGGTCCTCTCGTGTCGAAACAATCAGTATTCCCAAAATACGCCCCGCTCGACCCTCACGACAGCGGTCCCATCGGCCGATAAGCAATTGAAGCCTCACTGGTACAAGGTCCATCCATCCACTCGAGGCAGAGAGGAGTCATCATGAACCCCCGAATACTGCTCGCCCTAGGCGTTTCGGCCGGTATGGCACTGCTTGTGTCAGCCATCTTTTATCAGATCGCGGTACGCGAGCGTGAACCAACCGAGGACACCGCAACCAAGGAAGTGGTCATCGCGGCGCGTGATCTCAACGTCGGCTCAATCATTGCAGACGACGATCTACGGGTTGAGATGTGGCCTGCGAACAAGCTCGCCGACGACGTCTTCATCAAGTTGGACGAAGTGATCGGCCGCGTTCCTATTAACAAGATTCTTTCTGACGAGCCGATTCCAGGGGGTCGCCTTGCCGATGTCGGCTCGGGTTTCGGTTTGGCGCCGAAGGTCACGCCCGGCCTACGGGCCATGTCGGTCCGCGTGAATGATGTCATTGGGGTTTCTAGTTTTGTCTTGCCGGAGGCCCGCGTGGATGTGCTCGTCACCGGAGTCCCCCGCGGCCGCGAAGGCGGCGGCCCCATGACGAAGACAATCCTAAGCAACATGAGGGTGATCTCGGCCGGCCAGAACCTCGAGCCCGATGCCTCAGGTAAGCCCGAACGGATGGCGGTAGTCAGGTTGTTGGTTTCCCCAGAAGAGGCCGAGCTACTCACGTTGGCTGCCTCGCAGGACCGCTTGCAACTCGTGCTTCGCAATTCGAGCGATCGAGAATTTACCGAAACCGACGGCGTGCGTGAACCGGAGATTTTCGCCGGCAAGATCGAACCGCCCACCCCGCCGCAAAGCCGTCCCCGCCCACGCACGATCGTTCATGCTGCGTCCCCCACCCCGCCACCACCGCCGATTCAACTTGAGGTGATTCGAGGCAACAGCCGATCGATACAAGAGTTTGGAGCAACCGCCGTGAACTGAGGGAGGGGAGAGGCGAACACAACTCTAACGCGACGGGGATCGCGTCCAGGAGCAATGAATGAGGGGTGGCGGTGTGGACGCTCGGCCATTGAAGGCTATTCAAATCTGTCCAGACTCGACTCTGCTCAGTCAGTTCTCCCATGCCGCCCAAGGCCTGAGTTCGTTTGAGATCGCGCTGCACCTTGTTGACTATCCGCCCGCCTCCGTTCTTCGGCATAGTCTGCGCCAGACAGGGGTCGAGTTGGTTCTGATGGACGTCAGCTCGGATCTAACGGCGGCCCTCGATACGACCGCCGCTATCCTATAATCCGCGCCCGAAGTCGCGGTCATCGCGCTCCATAACAGGAACGACCCCGACGCCATCCTGCAGTGTCTTCGTAACGGATGCTCTGAGTTCCTCAGTAGCCCCTTCGCGGGCAAGGACCTCACCCAGGCGATCCAACGCGTTCTCCGGCGCCACCCGACAGCAATCCAGGCGGTCCCAGTGAACCCCGGGCGCCTCATCGTGTTCGCCCCCGTGAAAGGCGGATCCGGCGCCACCGTTCTCGCGGCCAATGTCGCTCACTAAGTTCGGAGCCTTGTCAAAGGGCCTGTGCTGCTCACTGACTTCGACATCACCAGTGGAGTTCTGTCCTTCATGCTGCGAATCAGCCATCAATACAATGTGACCGATGCGCTGACGAATGCCGATCAGATGGATCGTACCTTGTGGGCCTCGCTTGTCGTCGAGCAGGACGGTCTCGACTATCTTCTCTCTCCAGAGCGACCTGAGCCTGCTCATATCGGGTGCTACCCGGTGCAGGACCTTCTCGAATTTGCGCCAAGCATCTACGAAGTCGTCGTGGTCGATCTGGGTGGGGTGTGCGAGGCGATGTCGATGGCGACGCTATCTGCCGCTCAGGAAATCCACCTGGTCTGCACTAGGGACCTGCCCTCTCTCTATATGATGCGCCGTACGATTCCACTGATCGAGGAGTTGGGCTATGGCCGTGACCAAATTCATGTGATCGTCAATCGAGTGCCGCGACGTCCGGAACTGTCCCAGGCAGATATGGAGAAGATCTTCCGTGCTTCGGTTCACGTCACCTTCCCCGACGAACCCGCCGCGGTTCAGAAGGTGCTGCGGGAAGGCGAGCCGGTAGCCGCGGGGACCGATCTCGGACGCGCCATCAACAAGTTCGTGCGAGACACCATCGGCAAGCCGGCCGAAGAGCAAGGTGGAACTCTCGGTGTACGAGCCCTCAAAGAGCTACTCGGCAGGGTGCAACCCAGTCTTTCTAGAAACCTCCCTCGCCGGCCGATAAGAAAGAAGAACGCTGTCAAGCCCTCGACTATGTCTCAAACGCTTGCACCCTCAACGAAGCTCACGGGCTGGGAAGAACAAACAAAGAGGGTTCGGATGTGCATCGGCGCGCCCCGGCGCTCCCTAAGTCCGGAATATCAGGATCTCAAGTTCACGCTGCATCGCAAGCTGCTCGGCAAGATCAATCTCGACGCCCTCGCGTCCATCGAGACCCAACGGCTGCGCAACGAAGTCCGCACGGCGCTCACCGCCTTGATGGATGCCGAGCAGACGCTATTCAGCGCCGTCGAGCGTAACCAGATCATCGGAGATGTTCTCGACGAGGTCTTCGGCCTCGGTCCCCTGGAACCACTCCTTCAGGATGCGACGATCAGCGACATTCTCGTCAATACGCACAGCCAAGTGTATGTCGAACGCCGAGGACATCTCGAGATCACGAACGTCACCTTCAAGGACGATTCACACCTGCTCAGGATCATCGAAAAGATCGTGTCGCAGGTCGGCCGCCGCATCGACGAATCCTCTCCGATGGTCGACGCCCGCCTGCCCGACGGATCCCGTGTGAACGCCATTATTGCGCCGCTGGCCGTTGACGGACCATTGTTGTCGATCCGTCGTTTCGGGACTGACAAGCTCATGCCTCCCGACCTGGTCGACAAGCAGGCGATGACCGATGGCATGATGCAGTTGCTGTCCGCGGCGGTGAGGACCCGACTGAACATCGTCGTCGCGGGCGGTACCGGATCGGGCAAGACCACACTACTCAACGCGCTTTCCGCCTTCATCTCGCCCCGAGAATGCGTCGTCACGATCGAAGATGCCGCCGAACTCCAACTCAAGCAACCGCATCTAGCCCGTATCGAAACACGTCCTCCCAACATGGAAGGCACGGGCGCGATTCGACAGCGCGACTTGCTCATTAACTCCCTGCGTATGCGTCCCGATCGGATCGTCATCGGGGAGTGTCGTTCCGAGGAAGCGCTCGACATGTTGCAAACCATGAACACCGGCCATGACGGGTCGATGACCACGGTTCACGCAAACTCGCCACGCGACGTGCTCTCCCGCCTCGAAGTGATGGTAACCATGGCCAACTCAAATTTGAGCCTGACGTCGATCCGACAGCAGATATCGTCCGCCGTCGACATGGTTGTGGAGACGGCGCGTCTGAGTGACGGCTCGCGCCGTATTATGTCAATCACCGAGGTGGGCAGCATGGAAGGCGACACCATCACGCTGCAGGACCTCTTCGTATTCGAGAAGCGCAGTCTGCCCCCCGAGGGGCGCGTACAGGGGCGATTCGCCGCTACCGGCATTCGCCCGAAGTTTCACGAAAAGATGTTGGCGGCCGGCATTAGCCTGCCCGTCGATCTATTCGACTCGATCGTTGACATCGACACCGACTGACAAATCATGCTATTTCTCACCCTCTTTGTCGTAACTATGGCCCTGACCGGCGGCGTGTATATGCTCGTCGATCGCACCATCCAAACCCGCGATGCCAAGAAGGTTCGCGACCGGCTGAGCGGAAAGCAAGATAAGTAGACAACGTCAGTGGCGGCTACCCCGCTGTTCCTTCCAGAAGGCGGAGCGAAGGGGGATATGAGGAGCCGCCTTCTAAAGCGGTTCAGCCTCGACCGTCACCTGCAGGAGTTGGCTGAATAGGCGGGTGTTACCTGGGCGCCGGGCCAGGTGGTTGTAGCGGCGCTACTGTTCGGGCTGGTTGCATTTAACCTGGCCTGGTATTTGGTCCCATGGATGAGTGGCTTGGCGTTCGTGGCGGGCCCGGTCGCGGCTTCGTTGCCGTATACGTTGATGCGGCGTATGAAGGCGAAGCGTACAGCCGCATTCGAGGCACAGTTTCCCGAGGCTATGCAATTCATCGCGCGCGCCATGCGGGCCGGGCGCGCCTTCTCTGTTTCGCTTGAGTTGATGCACCAGAAGTTTTCCGAACCGCTCGGTGGGGAGTTTCGCCAGACCTTCGAAGAGCAGAACCTCGGCCCAGCCGTCGAAATAACGCTTGAGAAGCTCGCGACACGCATGCCGCTGATGGCTGTTCAGTTCTTCGTGGCCGCGGTGATCCTTCAAAAACGCACCGGCGGCAATCTTGCGGAAATTCTGAAGAAGTTGGCCGTGCTCATTCGTGAGCGCTTCAAGCTCCGCGGTCAGATTCGAACCATCAGTGCCCACGGCCGCCTTTCAAGCCTAGCGCTGACAGCGATACCCAGCGTAGTCCCCCTGATGATGTACTTCGTCAACCGCGACCACATGCAGTTCTTCGTCGATGAATACGCGGGCCAATGGATGGCCGGACTAGCGATCGGATTCCAGGGCCTAGGCTACTTTATCATGCGACAGATCGTCAAGATCGAAGTCTAGAGACAGATCGGCACACTCATGGTCCTTACTCTTTCGATCCTCGTTTTCGTCATGGTTACGGGCTTGCTCTACTTCTTCGGAATGAAATTCTGGGTGACGCCCCGGAGCGCCGTAGATCGCATCATGGAGAGCGGCGTCCCGATGAACCAACAAGTAGCCCATCCCAGCCTGGCGATCCACGATCTGCTCGAGAAGCTCGGCAATGTCATCCCCGCCTCACCCACCGACATGACAGCGGCTCGCCAGAAACTCTTCGCCGCGCGCTACCGTTCAACCAATGCGCTTCGCATCTTCTACGGTGTAAAGTCCGTGTCTGCTCTTGCCCTGCCGGCACTCATCTGGCTGCTCATCACGCAGACGGGCGTTGCCACCGAGAACCAACTATTCCTCATCCTGGCGTCAGGCGGGCTCGGCTGGCTCGGGCCGAACGAGGCATTGAAACCACTGATCAGCCGACGCAAGAAACGGATCATGCGAGCGCTTCCGAATAGCTTGGATCTGCTGATCGTGTGTGTTGAATCCGGCCTTGGCCTCGATCAGGCCATCATCCAGGTCAGCAGAGAGATGGCCCAGTCGTACCCGGAGTTGAGCTCGGAGTTCGCGATCACGAATCTCGAAATGCGTCACGGCAAGCCACGCGCCGAGGCAATCAAACAACTCGGCGAGCGCGCCGGAGTGGACGACATGCGGAAGCTCTGCAGCACACTGGTGCAAGCCGACTGTTTCGGCACCAGCATTGCCCAAACGCTGCGCACCCACGCCGATTTCATGCGCCTCACGGCCCGGCAGCGAGCCGAAGAGAAGGCCGCCACGCTTGCCATCAAGCTGGTCTTCCCGATCTTCTTCTGTATTCTGCCTTCGCTCTTCGTCGTCACCGTCGGCCCTGTGATCTATCGCATCATGCATGTCCTCATCCCGATGAAGGAGAACGGCTGAGCGAGCCAGCAGCTACCTAGAAAGGAAACTCCATGGAATCGAGTATGTTTCAAGTCATCAGCGGCGCTCTTGCCTCACTATTGCTGGGCGTGATCGTAATGCGGCGCCGTAGCAAGGCGAACAGCTAACTTCTTATCTCCGTGCCGATCTCCGTCCACACCGAGTGCTCAATCTTCCGAAGGGACTAACGCGGCCCGCGTGACTTTCACCGCCGGCTGCTATCACCACCGGACTCCGCTCAGCTTCGCGCCCATAATGGGTGCATGAAGCTCACTGTCTCGACCCGCGGATTCACCGACATCATCGATATCAGCAGCGATGTCTGCCAAGCGTGTAGCCGCGTGGACGTGAACGACGGCGTCGCTCATCTCTTCGTAGTAGGCGCGACCACCGCTCTGTCAACGATTGAGTACGAGCCGGGGGCCGTGGCGGATCTGAAAGCCGCTCTCGAGCGCATTGCGCCCGTCGACGGCCACTACGAACACAACGAAGCCTGGCATGACGGCAACGGTTACTCCCACCTTCGCGCCGCCCTGATGAAGCCATCGCTGTCGATCCCCATCGTGGAGGGCCGGCTCGTTCTTGGAACATGGCAACAGGTGATCCTGCTGGATTTCGACAACCGTCCCCGCACACGTGAGATTCACGTGCAGGTCACAGCGGTAGTGTAGCCCTTAGGTGAGTTAATTACCGGCCGCACCGGCGTCGCCGCGATCGGACTTGCCGGAGAGCTTATGGGTGCTGACGAAACCGTTGATGTCAGCGGCAAGCTTGGCGACACTCTTGGCGGCGGCGTCGCTCATCGTCGAGACTACAGTCCGAACATCGCGGGTCGTCACCTGCAAGGTTTCCGCGTGTGACCCGACCCAAAGTGGCTCACGCCCTTCGACGCTTAAGACTTCCGCCGAAATACGAAAGGCAACTCTTACGTCCGAGCCGTCGGGTGAATCGACCTCTTCGAGCCGGTCAATCCGCCCGCGAACGATGTAGTCAGCCATCGTGCGGCCATCAAACATTACGATGCGCCCGAATGTCTTTTTGCCACGTAGATGATCGAGCATCGACTGCGCAATGGTCGTACGCGGATCCTCCGCCCAGCGGTGATACTCGTAAAAACCCACTTCCTCGGGATTGGGACGGTAAACAATCTTGTCTTGCGTCAGCAGCTTTGAGCCGCGAAACGGCATCAAGATGGCGGTGTTGTTTCCGCCGCCTTGTGCGGCGACGGGGGCCGGTGGAATGTTGAGCTTGTAGTAGTGCGTCGGCGGAATTTTGCCTCCGCAGCCGGACGCGCCAAGTGCCACAATCATTGCAACGATGAGAAAAGAGGCGCGGGCGGCGTTCAACCGCGAAGAGGCATTGATCCTGGGCATCTAGTCGGAGTACTCTTGCACGTTATGAACAGTTTAGCGCTCAGTTGTCAGCACTGTGGTCATCAGCTCAAGCTGGCGGCCGGAATGAAGATTCACCGCCGGGACACTTGCGAGTCCTGTAGCTCCGACCTGCACAGCTGCCGTAACTGCCGCTTCTTCGATCCGTCTAAGAGCAAGCAGTGCGCGGAACCGCAGGCCGAACTCGTCACGGATAAGGGCCAGTCGAACTTTTGTGACTACTTCGAGCCCCGCACGACAGTCGATCTCGTGAACCGAACGAGCAAGGACGCTGACTCCGCCCGTAAGAGTTTCGATGCGCTGTTCAAGAAGTAGGGATCGATCCGGTTCGCCGTCCCGCCACACACCCGCGGAAACAGGTCGCGGCGATCGTCTTCCTACTCTGAGGTCTTACCGGCAGAACCGACCCAGAACGTTCCTCGTTACGTTCGAGACTCCCTCGTCCACGGCGATCGATAGCGTCCAGCACAACGAACCAGCGGACAATACCGCGCCGCCGCTAGGCGTCTCGAACATTACCATCTCGGCGCCGGTGTCAACCGGGTTCATCCCCTTCGCCAAGCGACTGATATTCGCGGGTGAGTCCTCGCAAACTTTGTCTAGCTCATGTCCCGACGCACCGCCCGGACACCGCTCGTGCAAGCTGGCATGACCGAACGCATCACCCGTTCGTAGTCCCGTACCGTCGAATACCCAGTGCGAACCATCAACAACGCGGTACGGCGCGCCCGTCTGATAGCCGGAGTGGGAATACTCGACACCCAGCAGCTTCGCTTCCGACTCCTGACGCAGGTCGCGCCGGCCTTCTTGGCGACAGACCATCGTCGACTCGTCCAGGAACTCGACCTCCGCCAGCATCCCGCAGCCGCCAAGGTAGACGAGGTGTCCGCCGCCTTCGTAGACCCAACGTTTTACGCGGCTATACATTTCCTTCGACCAATACTCCGGGTGGGTACTGACCACCAACACTTTGTAGCTTTCCAGCGGGACGCGGTCAAAGTGGAGCGAAGTTTCCGAGTATAGATCGTAGTCGAACTCCTCGCGTTCCATCCAACCCAGGAGCCGCCACTCGGCGGGGGCCATCGCCGACTCCAGCCGTCCCTCGATCGGATCGGTGATGTGCGCGTTCTCGGGAACGGAATTGAACAGCTCCGGGCGCTCGAACGAGATCGGCGCGGATCGCTCCTCGTAGGGCCACGTACCCGGATGGGTAAAGCGGCGAAGGTCCTGGCGCGCGTGCAGCGTGGGCCGATCACGCAGCCCATCCTGGTTGACGTAGTTGCTGCGGCCTCCGAAAACGTTGTAGGCGTTCCACGTAATGTTCGACGTAAGCACAGCGATGGGCGCGCTGAGTCTTGACGGCTCGACGATCCACGGGAAGCTGCTGAAGCGGCCATCATCCGTCTTCGCGTGAAAGTAATAAAGGCCCGAACGCTCCGGAGCAACCACCTGTTGCTGATGCCAACGGCTGCCGTAACCCACGCGGTTCCATCCGACACCGGTCCCCACAAAGTCGCCGTCGGGAACAAGTTGCGTGGTCGCTCGCGGGCCGTGGTCGTCAAACCAACCTAGGTTGCGGATGAACTCCTTCTCCCAGCCGTAACGCCACAGGCCAAGTTTGTACGCCGTCGGCGAGTGCACACGAAACTCCGACGCCTCCCCGGACCGCGCCCACTTTGGCCTAGTGTACCCGAGCAACGAGTCGGACAAGAGCCGGAATCTTTTCGGCGTGTCTTCGGGAATCCGTAGCGGGCTTTGTTTCGCACCGTAACCTCGTTGGGACAAGAGTACGGTGTATTCCCCCGGTGGAAGGTCGGCGTGAATCGAACCGGACGCGCCCGATCGAGTCGAGCGGCTAACTTCCCCGCCCTCAATCTCGACCCACACGCCTGCGAGCGCGGAGTCATACTCATCGCTTACGTAACCGATCAACATATCTTGGATTCCGGGATCGGAGAGATCCCTAGCCTGCCTATTTCACCACGTGGCGAGGCGAAGTGCGCGGGAGGGCCGTTTGGACGAGGCGCGAGCCGCTTGGCGCGCGGAGGTGTACTTGAACAGTACAGTGAGCACGGCAAGCAAGCGCAACGAAGTCATCGCGGTCCTATGGCGGGGTTCGAGCGTCAAGTGGTGAAATACGCAGGCTAACTCAAGCCCAACCCTGCGTAGAAGTCTTTCAAGTCCGCCACCTGCGCGTCGGTAAAACTCACCTCCGGCGGCCGCAGCCAGCGTTGTGCTACCCCAAAGTGCTCCAAGGTTCCACGCCAGAAAGCGTGCGACCACTTGAGAAAGAACGGCACATCGAAGTCCAACACAACTTGCCGCGCCGCCGCCATGTCACCTCGCTCCACGGCTCCCCAGAAACGCATCGCCACCTGCGGCGCAAACGTTGAAAAGGTGCTGTAGTAGGCCTGCATCCCAAACGGCTGATAGCTGAGGAAACGTGACTTCTGGCCTCCCGCGAAGATATTCAAGCGGTCTCCGTACAGCTTGAATACTTCCATCGAGTACTTCTGCGAGTACTCTTCCTTGTACGCCGAGACCTCATCGATCGTCACAAGCTGCTTCAGCGCGGGTAGCTGGACTTGTCCCTGCATCGCAAGAGCCGTACCGCCGCCGGCCTTGGCGATCTTCCGAAAATGTTCGAATAGCCCATCCGGCGCTCCATGGCGAGGCAACTGCACTTGGATGCAGTCCGCCCCAAGTGACGCGGCGTAGCGGGCGTAGTCCTCACACTGTCCCGTCCACCAAGGGCCGACAGCGGCAATCGTGATTCCTCTACCCGCCACAGCCTCGACGAGCGTCTTCGTCAGCGCTCGAACCTCTTGATAGGTCAGACGATCGTACTGGTTGTTACCCGACGTCAACGCGAACACTTTGACGCCTTCCTTGGCCGCCCGCTCGACTTGGTTCTTGATGCCCTGATGATCGACCTTGAAATCCTTCGTGTAGCACGTCGGAACGGAGAGGATTGGACCCCGCAGCCTCCTGCGGAACTCATCCGGGTTGAGCGTAGACGCCCGCGCCGATCGGGATGGAGGGACAGCGAGCAGTGCAGCCCCCGTCGCTTTTAAGAACCAACGGCGATTCGAAGTGTGTCTATGCTCCATAGTCGATATTTACCTAGTGGTCAGGCACTCCTAGCAGGCCGTGTCTAAACCGCCGCTTCTGAGAGTGGGAGGCATGAGTTCGGGCGGCGGGATCGGGCCGGGACCCGCAGGTGCTTGGAGGGCCCCCAACAGCGCCAAAATCTCTTCGCAAAGCCTTTTTACGGCCTCGGCCAGACCTCGCGGCGTTCCGGCACCATGCTTGGTCCGCAGCAGCAGCGCCAGATTGCATGCCGCCGCTTGGAACAGTAGTTTCTTTTTCACTTCGTCCAGCCCACGCACTCGTAACCGCCGCATCGCGCTCGTCTCGAACTGGTGTGCA
>Ga0315339_1001434_pt1 | contig 21142 bp, 19 predicted proteins | sample ASW17metaG_FD_204514 | JGI IMG/M metagenome (GOLD analysis project Ga0315339, IMG submission 204514) | Ammonia-oxidizing marine archaeal communities from Pacific Ocean, United States - ASW #17 | ecosystem: Environmental > Aquatic > Marine > Oceanic | place: USA: California | collected 2016-12-05
ATGTGAAAATATGAGAAATTTAACGCTGAACTGAGCTAATCACCATCAATTTCCAATCCCTTGCTCGTCTCCGCACATTTTCCACGCTCGTGGAAAATCATAGAAAAACCCCTACGCCTCAGCCTCATTACCACTGGAAAACTTAATATAGGATCAAAACGTATTTATTACTTCTTGCAAATTAGTCTAATTAAGGGATAAATAGCAAAGCCACTGCTAAGAATAAAGAACATCCAGCCGAGAGGAATAAGGCCAAATTGTTCATGCAATACACCATCGCTGTCAATGTATTGACCTGAAGCGTTATACGCCAAAATACAGGCAATACTGAGTACTAGGAAAACAATAGCATATTTTAGTGAAGTGTAATTTTTCGGCATAATTACTAGCAATACTATTTAGCTGGTTGAGTTAAAATATATTCTACGCTCAAGCTTACCTAGTACTCCAACTCTTCGTCAGGCTCAAGGCCATAAAACCCAGACTACCCACCATTTTCTTTTCGCTTGAGAAAAGGATGATCTCAAGTACGTTTCTCAATCTTTCGGCAGCAACCTCATTATACGTCACTCACATGCCCCTATTACTCAAATACGCACTATCTTGTCATTTTTTTTGCAAGCAGAGCTCCACCCCAGCCAGCGTGGGACTTCGCCGCATAACTCCATACTTGATGCTACATCGCTGGCAGTCCCCCCTCGAAGTCCACCTACCCCCGGCCCCTTTGCATCTAAAACGAGCCCGTTCGTCCATCGGGCCGGCCAACCCTAAAAGAGGGCTACCTAAAGGCCGGCACCCCTGCAGAAAAAAGGACGATAAGACACCCATACGGCTTGACCTATCTCCCTAAAACTCCCTTTATAATTCCTATACATGTCCATCGCATCAATAATCATTGCTGAATTAGTGGCATTTCCCCCAGTTGTGTATGCGTATTGCTGAATGGGCGTAATTGCATTTTGCAGCAATAGGTTTTTCCATTTTGATAAATGAGGTTTGGTCCAATCTCCATACTTCGCAATTTTCTCCATCACCTCTTTGACATGACCAGTAGGTATGTTATCACCATCGATAAGAACCGCTGTTCGAAAGTAAATTGATGATTACGGATATAGAGATAACCAAGCCAGAACCAGTTGCTCCCGGGGAAAAAATAGAGACTTTTAAAAGTGGGACCGATGTTTTACTTACGATTGAAGCATTGGAAGCGGGCAATCCTATTTTGGTAACGGAGCTCTATAGTAATGGATTGTCGCTTCTTCGGGAGTTACATAGTCATCTGAGTAGAAAATTACCAAAAAAGTCTTTTCAGGAACAACGCGAGTATCGGTCAGAATATCATAAGCTGTCAAATCTGATATTGATCAAAATTGTTGATCAAAAATTGGCCGTCAAGAAGGCTCCTTCAATCGGATGGCTGGAAAAGTTCTATCCTGGAACCAATAATTTTCTATTGTCTTTTCCTCAGGTTCAAGGGCTAAATAGTTCGTGGCAGTGGTATCAGAATGGACTTTCCATTCCAGTGTTGCGAAATAAGATACACCCTTATTACGGCACTTATTTTCCAACACGTTTCGAACATTTGCAACTTTTCGATAATTGGCTTACACGTTACGAGGGCCCCAAAAAATCAGCAATAGAGGTTGGGATTGGCTGTGGAGTTCTTTCTTTGCAAATGGTACAAAATGGTTTTCATAAGGTTTTTGGAACCGACACAAATCCCAATGCAATTGTTGGGTTGGCAGAATTCATGGAAAATACAACGTTGTCTCGCAAAATAGAATTAGACTTTGGGAATCTTTTCGGCAAGTGGGACAAGCCTGCCGAATTAATTGTCTTTAATCCTCCTTGGCTGCCTAAATCTCATGGCTTAGATAAGATTGACCAGGCAATATATTATGATGAAAACTTGTTTTCTGATTTTTTTACAGGTGCAGAACAAAGACTCTTGCCCGAAGGAAAGACGGTAATCATTTTCTCAAATTTGGCTCAAATTACCAATGTGACTAAAGAACATCCTATTGAAAAGGAGTTGCAAGATGGTGGAAGATTTCAGTTAGAAAAACATTTGAAAAAATCGGTGAAAGCTTCTTCCGGTAAAACCAAGCGTGATCAGCCTTGGCGTTCTTCAGAAGAAGTGGAACTTTGGATCCTTGTGCACAAGTAGATTCGAAAAGTTATGTTTGTTCAAAGTGCCTAGATGAGGTCAGCAAACTACTCTTTTTGAATAACCCGTAGCAACTCAATCTTTCCTGGTCTACCGGATATATCGGCGGTAGATTCAGGATCAAGCTGATTGTCCTCCTGCTCAAATCAATCTTAGGAACGGGCGACGCTTATCGCAAAGGCCTTGCGATAACTGTCACACAACGTCTCTGCCATTCATGTGGTCGCGTCAAATACCTCAACTGGATTGGGTGTAGCAGTTTCGCCATTTGATGGTAGTTTGGGGTTGTTGCCATAGAGAGTCGCCGTAGAGATACAAACCAGTATAGAAGTTTCTTTTCGAGCAACTTCAACAACGGAAAGCGTCCCGTTTACATTGACATGAACGGCGATTGCCGGATTCCCTGTAGTAGGGGCAGGGCCCACGATAGCCGGGCAGCTTGCTGGTCGATACCGTGGCTGCGAGATCTTCGCAAACTTGGATCAGCACGGCCGAAAACTCTTTCTTACCAGCGCATACATGCGCAAGAGATGGCCTTTGTAGTTCCTATACGTATAGAGATTAGAAGAAGGACGACGCGATGCGTGCTGCGTTCGCACGACGAAGTCAAATCGGCTACCTGCCGGCCGCTTGCTGCTATTGGAGCATGGTATTGGACTGTCGGCATGACAAATACCACTACCACGAAGGCGGCAAGAATCAGGCCCACCATGACGATTGGATGCATCAGGAGTTGGTCACCGGCAGCCTACCAGTGTCTCTTATCGCTTGATGATTTGGAACCCAACGTGCGCTTAGCTAACGAGCTACGACAACACTGTGACGCTACCCTATTATACTTATGCCTTTGCCGGGTTGGCACATCGACGCCGGAGTTGAACGAAGCTATTGAGTCTCTCAAAGCAACACCCTATCATCTCTTAAATGAACAACGACTCGAAAAAAAGGGTATCGCCAGATCTCCGAGGCTGGCCGTACAGCTACCGAAAAAACATGCGCAGCGGATACAAGTGTATGGGGTTAAAGCTGGCGAGAGAGAAATGAGTCTCGTTGGAGGTGGGGACAGAGAACACTTAGATAGGACAGAAATTGTAGAGATATCATTGGGGAAGACACCTGCCATGTTAGTTAAAGCATCACCTTATACGACACTATAGCGCGGTTCTTAGCGCTCGGCCTGTGATGCAGCTCTCCAGTAGATTTTAACTCGTTCACGAGTCCAGATCCGGGCTTTTGGACCTCAGCCCCGGCCTTTTAATGGCTTCATCGGCCTTCAATTGCGCCCCATTGCAACCTTTACGCGTTCTGCAACTGATGCCTGAGTTCAAGAATAACTTGGAAGAGGGCTTTTGAATTTAAATACTTTGCTTCGATGATATGCGGTGCGCCGCAAAAGGCATGTGTCGGTTGCTGGCGATATTCGGCGGGAAGACTCTCTGGGGCGCGTGCCCCGGTCTCGTAGGCCTGTTCGAACAGCATTTTGACTTCAATGTTTGCCAGCCAGAGAACAAAGAGTGGTGTGCTGAAGACATTTCTCGTAAGGGGGTATTTCCTCGTGGCAAAGAGCTTTTGCAACATTAAGGGCGAAAGGCGTTTTCTGCCGAAGCATCAAAAGAAGACCTTATGCAACAAGCGCAGATTACGCCCTGGCTCGGGCAAGATTTCTTTGACTCGATTGAGATGTTTGCGGTAGACGGCATCGCTGGCATTTTCCAGCGTTATGGCCACGGTGTGCAGATGCCCGCGCCAGTGAGTATAGTACTGTCCTGAAAAGTCTAAGATGATATAGGCGTCTGTCGGATCCTCAAAGGGGCCAAGCCGCTTCTGGGCGGCGGCTACGCGCACGCCACCGTTCAGAAGCAGTGCGTCGCTGGGTTTGTACGCCAACCCGGCGCGCCCTTGTAAGGGTGGCAAACGCGGCATCGGTTCGTCGTCTAAATTCGTTAGACGACCCTGCACATAACTCAAAGAGCCCACCGCTTGCCAGCTCCGGCCGAACTCTTTTTCGAACGCGAGCTCGGTTCCGTACATCAGTGCACGCAACCCAACGGTTTGATACAAGAAGAGGTCGGCTCGGCGCAGACTGCGCTTGCCTGTATTCTTGGGAAAGATATAGCCGTCGATGCCATTGCGGAACAACGCCACGTGCACGTATCCGTCCGCCGGGTGATAATCGACAAAGAGCTCTATACCTAACCCGCGCTCATCACCCAAAGAGCCGTTACCCACTTCGTAGGCATAGGCCGCCAAATGCGGCCCCTCTGTAAACAGTTCCTCAATGCCTGGGGTGCGAAAGGTGCGCATTAACGTCGAGCCCACTACGAGGTGTTGCTTTACGCTGTACTGTCCGGAGAATCCGCCCGAAATACCAGAGAAATCGCGCGTCTCGATTTGCCCAACCCTGCGCGAGAAACGGGCTTGGCGCGGCTCGACGCGGCGTGCATCAAAACGCAGTGCTGCGTTGGCCGCCCACGCCCCGCGCTCCCATTCCTGATACAGATAAGCTGCCGAGGCGTACTCCTCAGCAGCGGGCGTAAAACTGAGCCCAGCCGATGCGTAGTTGCGGTACTCGTACCATGTGCCCAACACGCCATTTTTGAACTCACCCACATCTCTAAAACGCGCCTGCACACCCCCGTTATGCGTCAACACGCCAAATTCCATCCCGAGTGAGCCACTCGCCTCAAACTCGCTGTGTTGGTAGCGCGAGTACACGTGATGCGCACTTATGCGCTCGGACCATGCCGTGCCTCTCAACCACTCGCCGCGCACTTCTACATGCTGCCGCTCCAGATCAATCGCAACGCCATTGGGGTGCCCAGCTATCGGGTCCGGCGGAATGCCGTACTTGGAGTGATATGTTCCAGCGGCCATGCCTATATATCCCCATGGCTGCATGATACTCGTTCCCAGTGCAGCGCTATTTGTCTCTATATCCGTATTGAGCAAACGACCGCGCGGCGTCGAGACATCGCCCGCCGCGCGCGCGCTACCATCAATGCGCAGCGCAAACGGCCCAATGGCATGCTGGATTAACAAACCGCTACACAAACCGCTATTGACGCTCTCTAATTGCAAGGAAAAGGTTCCACCCAATCGCTCGGGGCGTTCTACCGGCACATAGTTGCGTACCACGTTGATAACGCCCCCCAGCGCATTCGATCCGTAGAGCATCGTCTCGGGCCCGCGCAGGAATTCTATGCGCTCGGTCGTAATCGGCTCAATGGTCACGGCGTGGTCCGAAGACGTAGCAGAGAGGTCGCCTGTGCGCTCGCCGTCTTCCAATATCAACAAGCGATCTCCACCTAAGCCGCGTAGCACCGGGCGCGAAGGCGCCGGCCCCATCGAGCGCTGGGCAATGCCCGGCTCGTAGTCGATGGTCTCGGCAATGGTAAGGCCCAAATTGTGGCGCAATTTGCTACCACTAAATACGATTTCGGGCTCTTCTAGCGGCGATACGAGGCGCAGGTGTTCGCTTTCTACCAGTGTTTCGTCAGCTAAAAACGCGCGCTGGCCAATCTTCAAGTCCACGTGGGATGTGTCGCCTTCGACTACGCTCATTTCAAAACGCATATCGCGATAGCCGACGTGCAGCGTTTGCAGTATGTAGTGGCCAACAGGGAGTGTGGGGAAGAAGAAATAGCCGAGCTCGTCGCTAATGCGGTGGTGATCGAATCCCTCTACCACCACCGTTGCCCAGGGGACCGGTTCACTAGTTTCGGCATCGATCACGTGTCCTGACAAAGCGCCGGTTTGTGCTGAGAGCGGGGAAGAAGAAAGTAATGTAAAGAGGCAGTATACCACGATCGCAAACATTTGTTTGCGATCGTGGTATACGATATTTTTAATCATATCTGTTCGATTAACCTTCTTCTCCCTCGTGTATTTCGCCGGGGCCGCCTTCTTCCACGACTACTTCTATTGTCTGAGAGACAAAGTCGGCATGTCCATCGTGGTTGAGTTTGATGGTCAATTCAGCACGGCCTACGGCCAAGCCAATAACATGAAAGTTCCAAGCGCTGTCTTCTGCGTGCCGTTCTATCTCGGAGATTGCCTCGTCTGATATTTCTACACTCATGGAAAAGCCGTCGTCGGTGTCCGGTACGAATACGTCGCCATCTTCTGCGAGAAAGCGCACCGAGAGCAGCGCCGTTTCCCTGCTAACTCCCACTTCGATATTGCCACTAACTACTCCTTTCTCGTAGCGGACGATTTCTACGCCGCTGTTACGCAAGACAAGTCCAGCCGCTTCGGCGTGCTCCCCCTCGTGGTCGTCTTTTACCGGGTTATCACCATCGCCACAACCGGTGTTGATTATAGTGAATACTACAAAACTAAAGGTCGTTATTCTCCTAAACATCTGTTGTCTCCAGTAGATTTTTGTTAGCACTAAACAGTTTCGCGAGGAACGGCACATACAGATATACCTAGACCTCGGCAGAAATCGCGAGCACGCGCCACAGCGCACGTTGCAACTACCTGGCAATAAGAATCAATGTGAATAATTTTAGTGGAAGAAGACATCCGCACCGACGCGAAACCCACTTAGTTAGACCGGAGAGTACAGAAATAGGAGCAACGACAAAAGGAGCAGTCGCCCTATGCCACTAAGGTCAATTTGGTAGCTGGGAGATGCAGATGCTCAGAAGCGGGGTGGCCCGCGGTTGCTGCGAGGGTGAGCAGAGAATAAATATGGAAGTGGCACAGACCACGCAAAGAAAACAAAACTCTCGCGAAGGATTTGCAAAAAAACGAGCGTTAATTGCGCACCGAAGAGCAATACTAGACTGCTCTCCAGCATGTGCACCAGACAGCTCTCCGACTCGACTAAGCCGTCGTGATATAGTTGGTGTCCCAGTGGCAGACCGAGAAAAAGGCCTAATAACAAAGCGGCTAATAGCAGAGTATATAGGTGCGCAGGTTTGCGCCATTTTATGTCTCTCACAAAGTGCATAGACGAAGAATGTAGTTATTTATTTTCCTGAGTCAACTATTACCAATAAACTTTCATACCGCGCTATTTCCGCTAATATATCACTGATTAGATGGACTCTGCACCTTACAATAGCGTGCTTATAAAGAGCAAGTATACGTACACATGACATCGATGCTCATATAGGGCATGGTACATTTTTTTTAACGGCCAACCCTGAGAACTTCGACGACATCAAAGGATTTTACAATCGCACTCGGGACCATAATTATCTATAGCAACTCAGTCCCCATGTATTTGAACGGCGTCAGAATGTGCTATGAAAAGTGTATAATAATTTGGGGCAAAGGCACTCATGTATGATATGAAAATTTAATTTTCATTAGATACCATTTTGGGAATCAAAACTACTTAACCCAAATGCTAAGGATTTCACGATGGTTATAATTTTTCCATGTGATGAGGATCACACTGTGAATGGGTACAAAATTGTCTAGTAGCGCTGTATTTCAAGTGCTATTCCCAAGCCGTAAAGCTATGTGGAAACGTCTCAGTCGAATATAGTGCGTTGAAAGTAGATTTTAATCGGCGTAGTCAGCTTAGAGGCGCTATATACTTTAAAAGGATGTCGTATCAAGGCGCAAAAAATAGGGTAAGCTGCAAGAAGCAGTATCTGGGACTCTGCCTAAACTTGGGTTCGAGGGGAAAAAGCAAAGTCGTTAGGAGTCGCGGCGACTAGCACTGACTTTATGAGTAAACTTTAAAGGCGCGCCTCGATTTAACTAGGGTATGCAACCGATACGGACCCTTTTTACTTCCTAAATACGAGGCGATTGCGCAGAATCATCCAGGTCAGCCGCGTTGCTAGCGGTTGGCCACTAGCACACCATCCACAGGAGAGAGCTATGATTGCCGAAACTTGGCGGGGCATATTGCCGATTGTCGCCACCCCTTTTACCGAGAGCTATGCGCTGGACGAGGACGGGTTGGGTTGCTTAGTGTCTTTTTGCATCGAAGCGGGGGCAACCGGGTTAGTCGGACCGGCCAACGCCAGCGAATTTTCGACGCTCTCTGACGATGAGCGCAAGCGCTGGCTTGAGATTGTAATCGACGCGGCCGGTGGTCAAATACCGGTGATTGCCTCGATTACTTCTGGCCACGTGGTGCCTGCCGTGGATCTCGCGCGTTTTTCTCAGCAGGCCGGGGCCGACGGAATCATGTCGATGCCCCCACACGTCTTGCGCGTCGATCAGGGTGGTTGTTACGACTTTTATCGCGATTTGTCGGCGGCGGTCGATATACCGATTTGCGTGCAGAATTTCGATGCACCGGTGGGTACGCCGATGAGCGGTGAGCTATTGGGGCGGATGTGCCGCGAATTGGACGGTATTGAATATATCAAAGAAGAGACGGTACCTGAGCCTCGGCAGGTCAGTCGGACGCTGGCCGTAGCCGGCGATAGTTGTAAGGGCGTACTAGGCGGCAAGGGGGGGATTTTCCTGCTCGACGAATATCGACGTGGATCTTGTGGTAATATGCCGGGATGCCATACGACCGATGTCCTCGTCTCGATTTGGGACGCGTTGGAATCTGGCAATGAGCACCAAGCGCGCAAGCTTTTCTATCAACTCCTGCCCCTAATGAACTACGAACGGCTCTATGGTATAGCCGTTTATAAGCTGATACTGCAGCGGCGTGGATTGATCAAGTCGGCGATTTGTCGCGCCCCGACCCATGCGCTTGATGCGGACGACATGCGGGAATTGGACATCATCCTCGCAAGTGTCGAATCGCTTTTCCGGGTTTGAGTAGATAGTGGCCTTCGCGACTATGAAGAACCAAATCGAGCGTGATGGTTTTTACGTTCTCGAAGTGGTGATCTCAGAGGGCGAGATTGCTGCGATATGCGACGAGATGTTCATCGCAGTCGAACTGAATCACGCGCTTTCAGGAGCCGAGAAATCCAAAACCCAGCGGCGGGGACATTGCATCGGCACGCCAGGTGTTGTGAGTATGAAGCAAATGATGAAGTGCAGTCATTCCCATGTGGAGGCGTTTGCGAAGTGCTCATAGATTTGGCTTACCAGTTGATCTGCAATTGCGTCCAGCGAATACAACTAACTCCTTCTTCGACACACCAGTGCACCGTCAGAGCGGTATTGTCGTCCATTCGCACCCCCATCGGATAGCCAAACTCAATTAGGCGAATCTGTTCTTGGCTGCTGATCTCGTTAGTCAGTTCGAGTTTGGCCCGGCTGTCGTATAATATGTCTTCAAAAGTTAACTCCCAACGGTTTTCTACAGCGCGGACCAAACACATCTGTATGCTCTGATCCCCAAAGCGCTTATTGTAGAGTATCATAAAGCGATCGTCTCCCAGCCAAATGGGCGTCATCGTCTGGCCCTGGATGCTAGTGGGGTGGGGTCCGTCCCAATTACGACCGCCGTCTATTGAGAAACTATAGGCATTTTTCAGGTCGGTATCGTTGGCGAAATCCTGCACCCAAGCGCAGGCGAGCAAGTGCCCAGACCCGCACTCGACCAGCTTCTGCTCCAGATAGCCAACCCCGGTGCCAGGATCCTGGAATACAGTATACATCTCAGGCCAGGTCGCGCCCTCATCGCACGACTCATGGACGACGACGATCTCGCCGTAGCGACCGTCGTGTAGCGTCGCCGTCGGTGCCAGCCAACGTCCATCATTCGCAACGACAATCGGGTTGGATATTTCGTACGGTCCCTCGATCTGAAACGGGATTATCTCGGGTTCCAACCAAGTTCGGCCGCCATCCGTCGAGCGGCACAGCACCGGCTCGCTATAAGTCGTGATCAGCGCGTCCTGCGTATACTGTCTAATATCCCGCTGGCCGTAGGCTATAATCACCCCCTCGCGGGTGCGGCTCAATCGCAGGTGATTGGTCTTGGGCGGATTCGTCTCGCGTGCGAGAACGACGCCCTGATAGGTCCAGGTCTGACCATTGTCGGCAGACCGGGCGCAATGGGTATCGCCGCGCGCGTAGTGACCCCCACCGCGGCTGAAACCGCAGACCAAGTCGCCGTCGTCGAGACGTACGACCGTTGCGAAGGCCGAGTCTTCGCGGTCAACATAACCGCTGTCGAGTATTTCGATATGGGACATGTCCGATGCTCTCTTTTTTAATACTTTAAGTCGGCCTGGCCACCGCCAGCCCTGTCTGCACCGCCGAAACTCGATTCCACCCCGAGCCTGTGAGACCAGCATAGATCATGTAGTAGACCCCGTTGATCGCAAAAACCTGCGGGGTCAACAGGCCATTGCTATCCCAGGCCTCAGGATCGGACGAGGGCGTGAAGATTGGATTGTGGGGGTTCGGCTCGAAGATGAGAAAGTCGCGCGTGCGGACATGCCCGATGGTCCATACCGCGCCGTCATAGCCACCGTAGAAAATGTGAAAATACACCGCATCCTTTAGAATCTCGGCCTCACGCACCCCCTCGCAGTCCCACGCCTGTCCCGAACCGGAAAATATGGGGTTGGCGGGATTCTTGCTAACCTGGGCCGGATTACTAGTCGGTGCGGTCGCGTGGCAGATGGTCGGTACATTGTAGAGAATCTCGCGCCGCTCTGGCGGGGCCGGCACTTCGCCGGTATAGACCATGTGAATGGTATCATCCACCACGACTACTGACGGATGTGAGCAACCATGTTTTTCGTGTGCTTCTTCTATGGCGACCACCGGCTCGTCGCTGACCCGCGTCCACTGCCCCAAGTCGCCGTCGCCCACCAATAAGCCGGTCTGTTTGCGCCCCGGCTTATCCAACTCTTTGCCGAGATAGTACATATAATATCGCCCGTCGGCGGGATTGAAAAACGGAAAGGGGTACTCCACGTCTCGGCTATCGAAACCTCTAAGCGAGGCCTGCAATATTGGATTGCGTGAGTCGTGGGTTACCTTGGCCGGATCGCTAACCGGCGCAAAACTGTGCATATGCACCCAGAAATTCTCCGCCTTCTTCTCCGCCCACAGATAGTGCACTGTATCCTCGGCGACGATAGCGTGAGCAGCGGCAGCCCATGCGGGTGGCTCGCAATAGAGCAGCGGCTCTTTTGTGGTGATCCGCTCGAAGCGCGCGAACGCCTCAAATGGGATTGAGTCTGCCGTATTGGTCTCCATGACCTCTTGTGAGTCGTTCTTCGGCATATATTATTGGCTCAAGCTTACAAATATTATTAATAAGTTGTGCCGCCCAAGGTACTGATTTCTAAACTATTCATCAAATTTGCCGGAGAAAAGTAACTACGTTTATTCCATTAGCATTATGGCACAGTGATTTCTGGCGGCTTATCACGCAGTTTTGCGTGGGTTGAGAGAGAGTTGTTACTTTATGGGTGAGGTGATTCTGCCAGCTTATTGATATGCAAACCTAAATGGTGATGTATTAATGTAAAAACTCACGGAAGAAATCGGTTACGACTCGGCCTTTATGTTTAAATATTCGGAATGTGAAGGTATCCATGCCCTGAAAAAAACGCCCGCCGACGTACCCAGGGGAGTCAGAGGCGAAGGTCTGCAGCAGATCATCAAGCTGCAGGGGGGCATTTCGCGGGAGCTAAACAAAAGTGGGTTGAACAGACAGGAGAAGTCCTAGCCGAAGGGCCCTCCAAGCGTCCTGTAGCCGACGGCATGTCCCGCTATTACGGCCGCACCGCTCAGGGCAAGGCAGTCATTTTCACCGAAGCGATCTCGGCTGACGAGGTCTTCATCGTCGAAATTACAGACACGACTTCGCGTATGCTATCTGGCAAGGTCGCGCACCCTTGATTCAACTAATCCTTAGTCTACACTACCACGCTCCTAACCTTTTAAGCGTCTTTGAGATTGATCCTGTTTTAGCTTTAAACCATAGGGATATCTCGTGGCGCTATGATGCATCAAGTTTTCTTAAGTAGAATGCTACCTCTAGGTTATATAAAATTAGCGATTATACTGAGCGTCATGCCTCTGCTAATAACAAAGGCGATTGCTCAAAGTCGTCCCTACGGACTTGAAGCGCGCGTTCCCAACACCTCGCTACTTATCAACCTAGCCCAAAGTACTCCTGCTGCAACCATTTCCTCTACTGGACTCTTTAGCGATACGGCTAAACAAATCGTGGCACCGGGAATCATCCCCTATGGGGTAAACTCCGAACTATGGTCCGACGGCACTGAAAAAACGCGCTTCTTCGCTCTACCCGGGAATGCTCAGATCGGTTTTTCGCGCGACGGCAATTGGCACTTCCCACCCAATTCAGTGCTGGTCAAGAACTTCTATTTTAACTTTGTTAAAGGTGAACCCGCCAGTCGCCAAATCGTCGAAACGCGCTTGCTGGTCAAGATGGGTGAAACTGATACTTGGAAAGGTTTTAGTTACCAATGGAACGACGACGCCACCGACGCCCACCTCTTGCGTGAAAGCGACCGCCGAACCTTTTTCATCGTCGATGCGGATGCCCCTGACGGCATCGTGCGACAACGCTATTTCTTCCCCGGTCCCGAAGATTGCTCGCTCTGCCATCGCGAGGTTTCTGGTCGCGTACTCGGAGCGCGAACACCCCAGCTCAACGGCGAGTACAACTATGGTGCGATTAGCGACAATCAGTTGCGCACCCTTAACCACATCGGCTTTTTCACGGCAGATATCGGCGAAGACTACAGCCAATTCCCACGCTGGGCCAATCCCCGCGACGAATCTGCCCCGATGACCAACCGCGCTCGGGCCTACCTAGCCGCCAACTGCTCGCATTGCCATCGCCCCGGCGGCGTTGAGCGTGGCGACTTCGACGCCCGCTATGAGACTCCGCTCGACCAAATGCGTACTGTCGGCATTTCGCCGTCTCTTGGTCGCTTAGACACTGAGCCAGAAAATGCGCGTATAATTAACCCCGGTAAGGCTGACCAGTCTACGCTACTGTTACGGACACTCAATTTTAGCTCATTCCGCATGCCGCCATTGGCTTCTAGTGTCCTCGATGAGGACGGCACCACCCTACTGCGCAAATGGATTGACAGGATGTCTACGTCCACCTCGATAGCAAGCGAATCATCTATACCCGAGGAGTTCGACCTAGCCCAGAACTACCCCAATCCGTTTAATACCACGACTGCGATACAGTATCGTCTGGCCCAAGAGGGTCCGGTCGAATTAACCATATTCGACTTGCTGGGACAACGAGTGCGCCAGTTGATCTCGGGCGATCATGTTGCCGGATCTCATCAAGCCATTTGGGATGGGTGCGGCGACAATGGAATCTCTGTTGCCAGCGGGGTGTATTTCTACCGACTCCGCTCATCAGACGGCGGGATTACGCGACGCATGCTGCTACTCAGATAAACACCATTTATCCTTGCGGAGAATTCATATGAATTGCAAGATCTGGATCTTCATAATGGCGTTGAGCTTATTTGCTCTGCCACGGCCATCGACTGCCGCTCCTAGACCACTAACCGACGACATCCAGATCCGCCAACTGATGCAAGTCCCCGAACGCACCATGCGGATCGCTAAGGATCCAAGGGACCGGGGCCTGTATCTACAGACGGCGAGTGGTGACATTTTCAACATTCACATGCTACCGCCCGATGCCGATATCGCTCCGCTGGTTGCCCGTGGCGAACTGGACTCCGATAGCGGTGATTTTAGCTGGACACAGTTCAATTTAGAGGGTGACATTCCCGACGGCGTGCCCATCGAGGCCATTCGCGACGTCGCAAAGGCTGGCTCCCTCAGCGACACCAATCCGGTGAACAGCAAATTGTATTTGCTCAATGCAGATGATAATACCATCATGGTCTTACCGAGCACTGTCGTCGCTACCGCTCCCGAAATTGGCTTTGCGTTCTTGCGCGCGCTCTACATCGACGACACCGGCGTCTTCTATGTCATCCGCGATGTCGAACGCGCTAGATCCCCCTTCGTAAAGAGGTTATATTCAAGCGCTGACCACGGCCTGAACGACACTCAGGGCTTGGCAATTGGCCCCGACGGCACAATGTTCGTGGGCGGAAATCGACGCCAAGGCGACACCAATATCATCACCATTGTTAAGGGTGTGTTGGATCCGGATACTGGTCAACGGAGCTGGTCGACTCTCGCCCGCACCGAGCCAATACCTCGCGGCGACGTAGGCGCCTTCAACCACTTCCATCCCGCCATCGCCGTCGACCATGAAGGGCGTTTCGTATATGTCAACAGCGGCTCTCGCACCGAGCACGGCGAACTCGCCGAGATGAACGGTCAGTTTCCCGATTTGCGCGAGGCACCGTTATCATCTGCGATTTTGCGAGTTCCTACCGATGGCGAGGAACTGCTTATACCAGCCGAAGCTGAAGCCCTGGCGGCTTCGGGCTTTTATTTTTCTGATGGTCACCGCAATGCTTTTGACCTGACGATTGGCCCCGAGGGCGAGCTGTTCGCCACTGAAAATGGCCCTGATTGGGACATGTCCGACGAAATAAACTGGGTCCGCGAAGGGCATCACTATGGCTTTCCCTGGCGCATGGGCGAATACGACAATCCACAACGCTTTATCGACTACGATCCATCGCAAGACCCGTTGCTGCAGAATAATTCATGGGCTAAGCAAAACGACCTCTTCTACAACGACCCGTCTTTTCCACCACCACCCGTCGAGCGCTTTGCCGACCCGATCCTCAATCTCGGTCCTGACGCCAACTCGTATCGCGCGTTGGATGGCCAAATTATCGACGGTAGCGACAACGGCCAAGCCACATACACGCTCACCGCCCACAGCTCTCCACTGGGCCTGGTCTTCGACTCCGATATGGCAATGGCCCCGCCTTTCAAGGGATCGGGTTTTGTGTTGCGCATCGGCGGGAGTATCGCCAGCCTGATTAATCCCTTCGCCGATCCCGATCAGGACCTACTCCAACTAGATTTGGAGAAAACGCCAGACGGCGAAAACTACCAGGCGCGAGTCAGGCGGTTAGTCGCTGGTTTCGACAGCCCAATTGACGCTGAAATCATCGACAATCGCATTTTCGTTGTCGAATGGGGCGACACCCGTGGATTATGGGAAATCACCTTTCCAAAAAATATCGCGACAGCGGTAGAGGAAGAAGCCGTAGCAGTGCTACCGACCGATGCAGTGCTAATGCAAAATTATCCCAACCCCTTCAACCCCAATACGACGATCGAATACCAGGTCGACGCCTTTGTAGCGGTTGAGGTAGCCATCTTCGATGCCCTCGGCCAGAAGGTGCGCACACTGATAGCGGCCGAACAAGCGCCTGGATTTTATCGCCTGCAGTGGGACGGACGCACCGATACGGGGATCAAAGCTGCAAGTGGAGTTTATACGTATCGTCTAACGGCGGGGTCGCGACGCGAAACTCGACGACTCACCCTCATTAAATAGTTGTCCAGGCGGTGCTAAACTCCTGCTGTGAAAACGTACAGCTCTTTGCGGCTGGCGTCCGTCGTGGGTGTTTTCCACAGTGGAAGGTTGAGTGTTGGCGCAAGCGGATGCGGAGGACTGGGTGGAGCAGGTCGCCATCCTTACGGCACTATTTTGCCGAGGCCTGGCCGACTATTCTTTGCACGGTATATTTTGGCCAACCACGAGCGGCTGCTACCGCGAAGAAGGTATGTGCACGCTCACAGAGGTGGGGCAGCGAGTAGGGCGGCGTGAAAATTTCATCCACGACTATTATCTTGCGGGGCATACTATAGCGCCCTGTTGTCCTCCGAATATTCTTTATTGCCGCCCAATTCCCAGACCCCGCGAAAGAGTGTGCGCCGCTTCGGCGGCATGGCCTCTATGGCCTCGTGCGAGAGGTTGACCCGGTGCCATTGCGCCCACAGCGAATTGTAGCAGTTGAACACGGCACAGCGCGCGTTGTCGGGGTTGGTCCAGTCGTTAGCGGCGTGCAGTAGGCTTTCGGTGAAGACGATCACCGACCCGCCCGGGCAACTGTATTCGGCCATTGCCGTGTGTAAGCTATCTTCCCAAGCTGATTCGCTGATATTAGGGCGATAGGGGTCTGGGCCGCCGTAGTTGAAATGGGCTTTGTGCGAACCGCTTAAAAAGGTGGTGCCGCCTAAGCCGGCTTTTACCTCTTCCAATTCCCAGACCACTCGGGTCAGGCCCGAAAAGATCTTGTTGCCCGCGACTTGGTAGCGCATGGCGTTGGCCTGTTGCGGTGGACGCACGACATGAGGCGTGCTGGTACCTTGGGGTTTTTCCCAGCCAGGCGGGCGTACAGTGATAAACGAGCCTTCGCAGCGGTAGCTGTAGTAATCCTCGCCGAGGTAGGGCTCTTCGGCAAGGATTTCGCTGAGAATGCCGCTGACGGCGGGGTGATCGAGTAGGGTTTGTAACTCGCCCTGATACGATTGTTTGGCGCCGTCGTAGACTTCTTTTTTCAGTGCTTCGATTTCGTCTGCGCTGAGCACGGAGGGCAGCATGATCCAGCCGTGTAGGTCGAAGAAGAATTTCTGTTCGTCGGTCATGGGCATGGGAGCAGTGGTGTGGTCTTTGTTGGCCGTCATTTAAAATCTCCTGGTAGACTGAACTTTTTGAGGATGTATTTGCTAATTCTCGCGGGCCATTTCTGGTCAGATCCCGGGGCAGACATCCGCTACAGATAGACCCTCAAAACGCTCTGCGGCAACTCAGCAGTATTTCTTGTTGCCCCGTTCAAAGAAGGTTAATTGGACGATGTGAATAAAAACTTAGAATGTTGAGTAGTAGCGTCAATCGCAAAGTTTCCGCGTTCGGGTTGTAGGGTAGGATGCAGGGCGTTTTTCGGAGAGGTAGCCGGGCGGGCGAGGGGGCATAACGGCGCCCCGAAACACGACCATCCTCTCACAGCTTGTACCAGGGGCAAAGCCTACCCCTTCCACTCCAGGTTAATGCTCGTATACCCATCGGTAAACTGCTGCAAATGCTCCGGCAGATTTTCCAGGAACCACTGCCCCTCTTCGGGGATATCCCAAGGTATGTCGATCTTGTGGTTTTTGTCCCGGAAACCTATCGCGCAGGAAAGCCGGGTCTCGTCGGTGCGATTGGGAAAGGCACCGTGGTAGGTGCGGTGGGCGAAGACGATCATATCCCCACCGTCGGTGAAGAGCGGGACCAGGCCGGGGATGTCGAAGCCGGCGTAGCTGGATTCCTCTTCACCTTGGGGGTAAAAAGAGCCACAGTTAGCGGTCAGATTAAAACCTTCCGGGCCTTGCCAGTTAGCTAGGTGGGAATCCTCGACAACACAGAGACCGCCGTGGGTGGGGCGGGAGCCTGTGAGGTAGAACCATTTGCCGGAGGGCCAGGGGCCGCTGTTGAGCACGTGGCTCGAGTTTTGGGGTGCGCCGGTGTGGAACCCGCCCCAATCGGTATGCCAGGCGACGGGCTGCGAGCCGGGCATGCGGATGATGGCTGCCGAGCGGTGGACGGTGAGTTGGTCGGTGCCGAGCAGGTGGCGGTGCAAATCCATGAAGGGTTCGTAGTCCATCAGGCTCCATGCACCGGCTCCCGATTCGATCCAGGCGTGGCGGGTGCGACTCTGGCCTTTTTCGAGCGTGCCTTCGGGGTCGGTGCCGTCGTAGACCGCCTGTTTGAGTCGCTCGACGATTTCTTCGGGCAACGCGTCTTTGATGATCGCGAAACCATGGGCTCTTAGGCATTCATCCATTCGGTCGAGTTCGTTGGTTGCGAATTCGTAACGGTAGCCGAGGTCCGGTTTTTGTATATGCGAATAGTCTTGCATCTTTTGCTCCGATTAAATGGCGTTATGGCATATCGGGTTTGGTCGAAGGCTCAGGGGCGGTCAGGCCGGAGAAGATGTATTCCATAACGCCCTCGGCGGTGACTTGCAATTGCGCCGCTCCCTGTAGACAGAGGCCATCGAGTCTCTTGCGGGCTGCTTCGACATTGAGGTTGCTGAGCGTTGCGATTTTTTTCGGCGGTGATGCGCCCGCCCTTGTCGCGGCCAGTTGCAGGATTTGTTTCTCGCGTTTTCCGTGGCGCTGGCGCGGACCATGTAGGCTCCGCCGGCCAGGGTGCCGGCGAGTATGACAACGAGTATAACCAAAGTCGTGATGGTACCTTGGAGACTGTTTTCTTCTTCGTCAAAGAGGGTGGCTCCAAAGACTCGGATCAAACAGGCGCCTAAGGTGGCGGTGCCATTGCCGAGTATACTGAGCAGGATGTGTACGGGACCTATCCGCTAGACCGTTTGGTATATGGCTATATAATAAGGCATAGCGGGGGGTTCGATCAATACCGGTCTGCTGGCGGTTGCGTCGATCTGGGCGGCGGGGCAGATTATGCGGAGCAAGCCCTGCCCACAACTGTTCGGCCGTGATTATCTGGAAATACTTTAGAGCGTATCCCCTGCAAAGCCATGGGGTCAATTCGAGGTACCCGCGTTTTTACAATAGTGGAGCTCCATAAATGAGTGCGACGATACTGGATACCCCCGAGCAACGGGCGGAGTATGTGCAGCGGATGTTACAGGCTCTATGCAGCGAGCCGGGCCCGCATCCGTCGGGTACTGAAGCGTATGAGCAAGTCGCCAAGCGCATCCATATGGAGCTGGATTCTGCATTGCCGATCGCCTTTCTCGACCGCTATCTGGATTTCTGGCAGGTGCTGCCACGCCCCGAGATTATATATCAGGGCAAGCAGGTCGTTGTAGAGGTCGCGGAAAATTGCGCGGGGACTACCCCTGCGGGTTTTACTGGAATGATCGAGCGGATTGATGGGCCGGTGCCCTATGGCATTGTCGATATAAACAGCGGTGAGATGGCCGCCTGTGTCGCGGTGGGCAAGGATGTGCACGCCCAACGCGGATATCTCTTTGACGACGAAGTGTTGTCGCTGCCGCGCTTTGTAATCGGGATCGGCGAAGTGCCCTTTGTCGACTTGCTGGTTGCCGAGCGCGCAGAGGTACAGGTGCGGCTCAGGGTGGTTTATGCGCCAGAGGTGCCCACCTACAATATTATCGCTACGATTCCGGGTGAACGGTCAGATGAGATCCTGGTGATGGCGCATGCCGATTCGATTATTATGACCGAAGGCGCCAATGACAATATGGCGACGGCGATTATTACGCTGATGTTGGCACATGTATTTGCGGATACTCGGCCGGATTGTACGTTGACCTTTGCGATTACCGGTAGTGAAGAATACGGATTGATGGGGGCCAGGCACTATGTCCGGCGGCGGCAGGTCGAAGGCACGGCGGGACGGCTCAAATTCGTCGTTAATTCAGATTCATTAACCTACGGGCCGAATTTATGGACGACAACGCATGATCGGGAGTTGATGGATCTGGTTCAGTCGGTACATAGAGATTTAGCGCTGGGGACCGAGCCGATCTACAGCGAGGCCGAGTGCTGGATGAACGACGCGGCATGTTTCAGGGATATCAATCGCCATGTCCGCGGGATTAATTTCAATAGCCGTGGGTATGAGACGCTCGCCGCCAACCATACGCCTGCCGATGAAGCGGCCAATGTGCCGATCGATTGCGCGGAGTCGGCTTTTTTGGTGTTGCGAGCGTTGATTGAGCGCTTGCAGTTTCTGTGATACGGTGTTGTAGGAAGCGTTTGTACAATAGCTTCTTGGTGAATAAACTTTAACAAGTGTTGGACTTGCTGCCGTCTTGTTGCAGATGTGCCAAACGAGCTGTATTCCTCGTTTACTAATGTTCGATCGATGATCTTTTTCGCTCATGCGAAAACGCGTGCGGGCATAGGGGTTGGGCTCGTTTAAGCCTGACAATAGCGCTGCAGAGCCCAAACTAAATTTTTGGCGTAGAGTTTCTATCGCTGTTGTGAAATGTGGATATGGGGGGTGTTGTTGTCGACGCCCCTCACGGTTGAGTGTCAGGTCGTAGGTTGACTATAGCAGCGCCAGGGAGCAAGGTGATGGTATCCGATAAAGATGAGCCCGTAGTAGTGGTCTCGCTCGATCGACAGAATATGGTGTCGAGTGTGCCGCATCCCCAAGGGCTTGATCTAACCGACGGTCTGACGGTGGAAGCTTGGGTCGACGCGCGCGGCGCGGGGCAGGAAGGGCTGCAGGCGCTTGTTTCCCAGTGGACCCCGCCAGACGCTTATGTTGGTTTTAGTGCCTTTGATGCCGCGGCTATCAGCGGCTTGCCGACGCGGGGGTATTTTGGTGCGGTATTTGACGGCCGCTTTGTGTATTTCGTGCCTGAGCAACACGGCGAAGAAGGCATGCCGACGCACGGTGTCGTGTTGCGCTATGATACGCACGGCGAGTTTGCGGATCGTTCGAGTTATTCCGCCTACGATGCGGGGCAAACCGATGGTCTGCAGACACGAGGGTTCTACGGCGCTATTTTTGACGGGCGCTATGTGTATTTTGTCCCGCGCCAGATCGATATGGTGGAATATCACAGTCGTATCCTGCGCTATGATACGCACAGTGATTTCGACGATCCCAAAAGTTGGGCAGCGCGCGACATGGGGGAGGCACATTCGCAGCAGGGTGCAGCCTTTGATGGCCGTTATCTCTATTTAGCGCCGGGCTTTACCGGTGATCCAACGTTGGAGGACGAGTATTGCGGGCGGGTGATCCGCTTGGACACACAGGCCGAGTTTAAGGATCCGCAGAGTAGTACCAGTGTTGATATAAGCGAGTTATTAGGGCCGGAATGCGCTTGTTTTGATGGTGCGGCTTTTGACGGGCGTTATATCTATTTAGTACCGCTCTATACCGGAGTTGCCGTGAGATATGATACCCAAGCGGACTTCGCTGATGCCAACGCGTGGCAGCGTTTTGACGCCAAGCCGCTCGGGTTTCAGTTGGCGGTGGGGGCGGTATTCGACGGTCGTTATCTCTATTACTGTGCCTATGGCCACGCGACGATCGTGCGCTACGATACGCAGGGCGAATTCACCGACGCGAGCGCTTGGCAGCGCTGGGACGCCGATCATACGGACGGATTGCGGACCACGGGTTTCGACGGTGGTTTTTTCGACGGGCGCTTCGTTTATTTCCAACCTTTCTTTTTGCATATGGGCCCGGGCGAGCGC
>Ga0315339_1001437_pt1 | contig 21097 bp, 24 predicted proteins | sample ASW17metaG_FD_204514 | JGI IMG/M metagenome (GOLD analysis project Ga0315339, IMG submission 204514) | Ammonia-oxidizing marine archaeal communities from Pacific Ocean, United States - ASW #17 | ecosystem: Environmental > Aquatic > Marine > Oceanic | place: USA: California | collected 2016-12-05
GCTCGACCCGTGGGGCTCACTCGCGCTGGGTGGCGGCGAGGTCCTCCACGGTGGCGGCCTCGCCGCCACCGACGGGATCGTCCAACGAATGAATCGAGCCGGCGATCCGCCCGCCGCGCTCGACTTCGAGCTCGCCGTAGCGAATATCCCCGGCAACCGCGCCCGAGGATTGAATGACCAGGGTGTTGCGGACCGTGAGGGCCCCCTCGAAGATGCCGTTTATCCGCGCATCGTCGACGACGGCGGTGCCCTTGAAGTAGCCACCCGCGGCGATCTCGATCTGTCGGCAGTCGTTCAGGGCCGCCTCGACCTGACCCTCCACCACCAACTTGTCGCAGGCTGCGATCTCGCCGCTCAGGTCGATCTCGCGCCCGACGATAAGCGTCTTGGCATCCGTTCCGTAGCGCTGGGCGCCGCTGACCGGGGAGCCTGGCAGATCGCGGCGCCGATGAATCTCGGGCCGAAACGCGGTCGTCATGCTGTTCCTATCCGACATCGCCCAATCCTATCCGTCGATTCTACTTGCCCTGTCTCGTCTCGCGCCGTCAGGCCGGCCGCGCCGAGATTCGCTTGAACACATGCACCATGGCCGCCGCCGCGATCAGTGGCGTCAACAAATTAACAACGGGAATCGTGAACAGAAAGGCGATCACGACGCCCGCCAGGACGATTCGGCGCGAGTGCCGCCGACGCATCGCCCGCGCCGCCTCGTCGTCGAGATGGCGCAACGCGACCAGCTCGAAATACTCCCGGCCAAGAAGATAGCCGTTCAGAACATAGAACATTATGAAGCTGAGGATCGGAAAGAACATCAGCGGCACGTAGAGCAGCAGCCCGACCACATTCACGAGCACCAGCGCCAGCGTGAAGTTGGCCGTGACCAGTAGCGAGCGCCCGATCGGAACGTCCTGGCCGGGCGGATCGTTCGGATAGTGCTTGCGCTCGACCGCGCTCGCTACGCCCTCGAGAAAAAACGCGACGAAGGTCGAGACGATGGCCGGAAACAGAAACCACGTCAGAATGGCGAACACGACCCATCCCACAGCCTCAAACACATAGTTGAGCGGCCACGGCCAGTCGAGCAGGCCAGCGTTGCCCATCAGCCACCACGCGACCACGGCAAGCACGACGAACGTCACTAGGCTCAGCCCCAAACTGATACAGAGGGCGCGCCGGAACTCGCGCTCGGGCAGCTGGGCGATGGCTTTGGTGAAAGCGGAGATCATTCTGCCTCGGGGCGTTCGGCGGCGCCGCGCGGATCGATTGGTACCATGGCGGCGAAGCCGTGCGCGGCCTCAAAGGTGGCGGCGGCGGCCAATAGTTCGGCATCGCCGCCCGGCGGCCCGACCAACTGAAGCCCGACCGGAAGACCAGCCTGGGTGAAGCCGCAGGGCACCGATAGGGCGGGGCACGAGGTCACGGTGATGGCGAACGACAGGGCGAGCCAGCTCACATAGTTGTCAAAGGTACGGCCACCGACCTCGGTGACGTAACGCAGCGCGCCGTCGTAGGGAGCGATGACCACGGCCGGACTGATCAATAGATCGTGATCGGCGAAGAAACTTACAATCCGCTGATAAAGCGCGCCGCGTCGGCGTTCAGCGTCGCCCATCTCCTCGGCCCCGAGCGCCAGACCTTTTTCGATGTTCCACACGATTTCGGGCTTCAAAAGGTCGCGATGCTCGCGCAACAGCGACGCTTTCTCCGCCGCGAATTGCGCCGCCCGCAAGGTCTGAAAGATGAACTCGGCGTCGTCCAAATCGGGGCAGGCTTGTGTCACCCGCGCCCCCAAGCCCGCAAACGTGCGGGCCGCATCGGCGCAGATCGCCGCCACCTCAGGATCGACCGGAACCATACCAAGATCGGCGCTGTAAGCGACCCGCGCAGGTACCTCCGGCGCCGCTACCGCCGCGCTAAAGCTGGTCGGGGGCCTCGGCAACGACAGCGGATCGCGCGCGTGACCGCCGCACTGGGCGTCCAGCATCAGCGCCACATCGCCGACGTTGCGCGCCATCGGCCCGTGCACTGACAGGTGGTTGTAAGGCAACTGGCGCGGCCCCGCCGCGACCCGACCCGGCGTCGGCCGCAAGCCCACCACACCGCAATAGCTCGCCGGAATCCGCAACGAGCCGCCGAGATCACTGCCCGTGCCCAGCCAGATCTGGCCGGTCGCCAGGGCCACGGCGGTGCCCCCCGACGAGCCGCCCGGCGTCATCCGGGTGTCCCAGGGGTTGCGGGTACGGCCGAAGACCTCGTTGAAAGTATTGGCCCCCGCCCCAAACTCCGGCGTCGCGGATTTGGCGAGCACGATGGCGCCGTTGGCCTCTAGCGTCTCGACCATGATATCGGACCTCTCGGGCATGTGATCGGCGTAGATCGGCGAGCCGTACGTGGTCCGGACGCCGGCCACATCGGAGAGGTCCTTGACGACGATCGGCAAGCCGTGGAGATACCAGGGCGGCGGGTCGGCGGGCGGTGCGGCGTTTAGGCGGGCGGCATGGGAGCGGGCACGATCGGCGCATGGAGTGGGAATCGCGTTGACGGCCGGCTCGGTTTCGGCGATTCGTTCAAGGGCGGCGTCGATCAGCTCTAGCGGACTCACCTCCGCCCGCCGCAGTCGCGCGACCGCCTCGCGCGCCGTCAGCCGCACCAGTTCGTTCATGACCACCCCTTAAAATCCCCAGGGTTCGCGCGCGCGCCAGTCTGGAAGCGGGGTCTGGTTTTGTACAGCCTTAGCTCGGCCCAGCATCTATACTCCCGCGCCAAACCTACCCCGGAGAACACCATGGCCAACGGACCACTAGATGTCGTCGGCATCGGCAACGCGATTGTCGATGTTCTGTCGCATGCCGACGATGACTTCCTCGTTGGCCAGGATATCGTCAAGGGCGCGATGACCCTGATCGACGCCGCGCAGGCCGATCGCATCTACGACGCGATGGGGCCGGGCGTCGAGATCTCCGGCGGCTCAGCCGCTAACACTATCGTCGGCGTGGCTTCGTTCGGGGGTCGCGGCGCCTACATCGGCAAGGTCCGCAACGATCGGCTTGGTCAGGTCTTCGCCCATGATCTGAAGGCCGTCGGCGTCGATTTCGACACCCCGATGGCGATCGACGGGCCGTCGACCGCGCGCTGCCTGATTAACGTCACCCCCGACGCGCAGCGCACCATGACCACCCATCTCGGCGCCTGCATCGGGCTTGGGCCCGAGGATGTCGACGCCGCCACCATCGCGGCCGCCAAGGTGACCTATCTCGAAGGCTATCTGTGGGATCCGCCGGGCGCCAAGGAGGCCTTTCGCAAGGCCATGCGGATCGCGCACGAGGCCGAGCGCAAGGTTTCTCTCAGCCTCTCCGACGCCTTTTGTGTCGACCGCCACCGCGCCGAGTTCCGTGAACTCACGCGCGAGCATGTCAATATCTTGTTCGCCAACGAAACCGAGATCTTGTCGCTCTATCAGGCCGAGCGGCTCGACGACGCCCTCCAGATGGTCGCCGGCCACTGCGAGATCGCGGCACTGACCCGCGGCGAAAAGGGCTCTATCGTGGTCGCTAACGGCGAGGTTCACGTCATCGACGCCGAGCCGGTCGAGCGCGTCGTCGATACCACCGGAGCTGGCGATCTCTATGCCGCCGGGTTCCTCTACGGCTATACCAGCGGCCTGAGTCTCCCCGAATGCGGGCGCCTAGCCAGCCGCGCCGCCGGCGAGATCATCAGCCATTTCGGCGCCCGTCCCGAGTGCGACCTCGCCGCGCTAGCCGAGGAGAAACCCAACTGACCGACGCCAGCGCAGACTGACCCGCACGCGCCCATGCCAACGCCAGCGGCACGGCCAACGCCAGCGGCACGCCCGTCCGCCGCCGGCGGCGCGCGCGGGTTGGATTGGATCGCCCGCACCAGACTGACGAGCGGTGTGGTGCTCCTCGTTTACGTCGCCACCCATCTCCTCAACCACGCGCTGGGGTTGATCTCGCTTGGTGCGATGGAGTGGGGCCGGAACTACTTCCTGCCTGTTTGGCGCAATCCGGTCGGAACCCTCGTGCTGTATGGCGCGCTGAGCGTCCACCTCGGGTTGGTCCTCTACGCCCTGTTCCGCCGCCGCTCCTTGCGAATGCCGATGCGCGAGGTCCTGCAGTTCATCGCCGGGTTCGCGATCCCGCCGCTGCTAGCGTTGCACGTGATCGGCAATCGTGGGCTCTACGAGTTGCACAACCTGAACGATCTCTATGCGTGGGTGCTGATCGCCGTCTGGGTCAGCGATCCGATCGAGGGTATTCGGCTTGTCGCGGCCCTACTGCTGGCGTGGTTTCACGGCTGCATCGGCCTGCACTTCTGGCTCAAGTTGAAACCCTGGTACGCAGCCGGCTGGGCGCCGTGGCTGTTCACCGTGGCACTGTTGTGGCCTGCCTTTTCTTTGGCCGGGGTCGCCGCCGGCTTGCGCGAGGTCGCGATCCTACTCGAACAACCGGCGTGGGCCGAGGCGGTGGCAGCCGAGATCAACTATCCCAGCGCCGAGGGCTTGGCCTGGGCGCTGGGCACCGTCCGCGCATCCTATTGGGGCATGGCCGCGATACTGGTGGCGATCGTCGCCGCGCGGCTGGCGCGCCACGTGCTCGCGCGGCGCACCATCACGGTCACCTACCCCGACGCTCGCACGGTCACCGTCACGCCCGGCCACAGCGTCCTCGAAGCCAGCCGTAATTCTGGCATCCCCCACGCCTCCGTATGCGGCGGGCGCGGGCGCTGTTCCACCTGTCGGGTGCGGATCGCTCACGGCCTGGAGCACCTGCCGCCGCCGAGCGAGGAAGAGGCGCGCGTCCTCACGCGGATCGGCGCTCCCGACAACATCCGTCTCGCGTGCCAAATTCGCCCCGACCACGATATCTCGGTCGCACCCCTGTTGGCGGCGACGGCGCAGCCGGCGGATGGCCACCGGCGGCCCGCCTACCTTCAGGGATCGGAGCGCGAGATCGCGATTCTGTTCGCCGACATACGCTCGTTCACCCAGTTTTCCGAAAAAAAACTGCCCTATGACGTGGTGTTCGTGCTCAACCAGTACTTCCGAGCCATGGGGGCGCCGATCGAGCGCGCCGGCGGCCAGCTCGACAAGTTCATCGGCGATGGCGTGATGGCGCTGTTCGGGGTGCGCGGCGGGGTCAAGAGAGGATGCCGCGAGGCGCTGGACGCGGCACGCGAAATGTCGCTATCACTAGCCGAGCTCAACACCAACCTCAAGGACGATTTGCCCGAACCGATGCGGATCGGCATCGGCATTCACACCGGAGCGGTCGTCGTTGGCGAAATGGGCTACCCGGCGGCACGCTCGGTGACGGCGATCGGCGTTGCGGTTAAGACCGCGAGCCGGCTAGAGACCAGCAATACGGAGTTCCACAGCCAGCTCGTCGTCTCGGCCGAGGTCGCCACCCACGCCGAGGTCGATCTTTCCGCCTTCCCGCGCCGCCAACTCACGGTTCGCGGCCGTGACGAGCCGATGGACGTGTTCGTGATCGAGGACGCCCGCCAGCTGCCAGTACTGGAGTCCGCCAAAGGCTCCCGGCGGATCGAGGCGGCCGTCGACTGACCGGCTCTTCGCTGCGCGGACGCAGTCCGTGGGCGGCGCGGGCGCGGCCCGCTAGCGACGCGCGAGCATCGCGCCAAGGTTGCGCCCGGCGAAGATGTGAACGTGGAAGTGCGGCACCTCTTGGTTGGCGTCGGCACCGTGGTTGGCGAGCAGGCGGTAGCCGTCCTTCTCTGCACCAAGCTCTCGGGCGACTCGGCCAACGGCGGCGAAAAACCCGGCCACCATGTCGGTCGGCGCGGTGGCGCTGAAATCGTCCATCGAGACATAATCGCCCTTGGGGATCACCAGCACATGGACCGGGGCCTGCGGTTTGATGTCGTGAAACGCGAGCGCGTGGTCGTCCTCGTAGACCTTGTTACACGGCAGCTCACCACGCAGCATTTTCGCGAACACGTTCTCCGGATCGTAGGTCATTTCACCTCCGGCTTCCTTGATGGGCCCGGTGGGCCTGATGGGCGTAATCGGCCGGCCTTTTCGTCATGACCCGAGACGCCCTCGCGGCGCGCCAGCTCGACGCCGATATCGGCCGGTGTGATACCACGCCGCGCCCACAACACCATGAGATGGTACAGAAGATCGGCGCTCTCCCGCGCCACCGCCTCGTGCTCAGGGCCCAGCGCGGCGATCACCGTCTCGACCGCTTCCTCGCCGATCTTCTGGGCGATGCGCGCCTCGGGCCCCGCCAATAGCTCGGCCGTGTAGGACCGGCTCGGATCGCCGCCCCGGCGGCTTTCGATCACCGCGAACAGCCGCTCGATGACCACGCCGAACGTGTCGTCGGCCATCGTCGCCCTCACGCCGCCGCGATCGGGCGCATCGGGACGCCAGCGGCAGCCATCGCCGTTTTGGCGGCGGCGATCGTGATATCGCCGAAATGAAAAATCGAGGCGACCAGGACGGCGGTGGCGTGGCCCTCGCGGACGGCCGCCGCCAGGTGCTCGACAGCGCCAGCGCCGCCCGAAGCGATGACCGGCACCGGCACCGCGTCGGCCACGGCGCGGGTGAGCGCCAGATCGAAACCCCTTTTGGTGCCGTCGCGGTCCATCGAGGTCAGCAGAATTTCGCCCGCGCCGCACCCGACCATACGGCGGGCGAAATCGACTGCGTCAATCCCGGTGGCGCGCCGGCCGCCATGGGTGAATATCTCCCATCGCGCCGGCGCCGCTTGCTTGGCGTCGATCGCGCTGACGATGCACTGGGAGCCGAACTTGGCGGCCGCCGCAGCGACAAAATCAGGATCGGCGACGGCTGCCGTGTTGACGGAGACTTTGTCGGCCCCGGCCAGCAGGAGCTTGCGGACGTGCTCAATGGTCGCCACCCCGCCGCCGACGGTGAGCGGCATAAAGCAGGCCTCGGCGGTGCGCCCGACCACGTCGTAGATGGTCTCGCGGTTCTCATGGCTCGCCGTGATGTCCAGAAAGCAGAGCTCATCGGCCCCTTCCGCGTCGTAGAGCTTGGCCTGGGCGACCGGCTCGCCGGCGTCGACCAGATTGACGAAATTGATGCCCTTGACCACGCGGCCGTTCTTCACGTCGAGACAGGGAATGATGCGGGCCTTAAGCATTCCCCACCTCTAGCGCTTCAACCTCCAACCCGAGAGCCGCTGTGGGATCGATCGCCCCTGTATAGAACGCCCTGCCAACGATCGCGCCGGCGATGCGCTCGGCCCCCAGCTCGCGCAGGTCGTCGAGGCTGGAAACGCCGCCCGAAGCGATGACCGGCACCGACACGGCGGCGGCCAGCGCCAGGGTCGCCGCGACATTGGGGCCGCTCAACGCCCCGTCGCGGGCAATATCAGTATAGACGATGGCGGCCAACCCATCGTTCTCGAAACGCTGGGCGAAGGCGATCGCCTCGATCTCCAACTGTTCGGCCCAGCCAGCAACCGCGAGGCGCCCCGCGCGGGCGTCGAGGCCAAGCACGATGCGGCCGGGAAAGGCGCGACACGCCTCAACCACCAGGCTGGGCTCGCGCACCGCCGCCGTGCCCAGGACGACGCGCGCGACGCCCCGCGCCAACCAGCCCTCGATCGCCGCCATATCGCGGATGCCGCCGCCGAGTTGGACTGGCATCGACACGGCCGCAAGGATCGCCGCGACGGCCTCGCCATTGACGGCTCGCCCGGCCACCGCCCCATCGAGATCAACGAGATGCAGCCAGCGGAAGCCGAACTCTTGAAAACGGCGCGCCTGATCGACCGGGTCAAGGTTGTGGACGGTGGCCGTCGCCATGTCGCCGCGCAGCAGGCGCACGCACGCCCCGCCCTTAAGATCAATCGCGGGGTAAATCAGCATTTTCGCTACGAACCGGCCGGATCGGGCTTGGCCCGAGCCGGCTTGGCCCGAGCCGGCTTGGCCCGAGCCGGCTTGGCCCGAGCGGTCTGGGCATGAGCGGTCTGGGCATGAGCGGTCTGGGCATGAGCGGTCTGGGGGGGCGCGCCCTTGCGACGGCGCGCGCCCCCCAGGTCCTTGATGTAGTAGTAGCCGGCGATGTACCCGCGCCCGACCTGGGCATATTTCGGCTTGACCCCCCAGCGCACGTAGCCGGCCGACTCATAGAGCCGGATCGCTGCCTCCTGGGTCGCCCGCACGACCAGGCTGATCTGTTTAATACCCGGCTTGGGCACGGCATTCTCGACTTCGGTCAAAAGCCGACGGGCCAGGCCGTGGCCGCGCGCCCAGGGGCGAATGAAGAACCCTGTCAGCGTGACATCGAAACTGCCGGCCTCGTTGGAGCGCGTCGGTAGGATCAATTGGGCGGTGCCGACGATAGTGCCGTCCAGCCGAGCCACGAACAGCCGTCGCTCCGGCACCAGCAAAACCCCGCTCCAATATCGTTCGAGCGCGGCGCGGCCCGGCGATTTCAACCATTCGAAGCCGAGGCCGTCGATAATCGCCTCAACGGTGGCCTGACACAGATCCTCAAGGTCGGCATCCTCGAACGCGGTGATCTGCTCGACGCTCGACTGCTGCGTCATGGCCGCCAACGCAGAAAGTTCGCGATCAGGCGGAGCCCGGTCGCTTGGCTTTTTTCGGGGTGAAACTGGGTGCCCACCAAGTTGTCGCGCCCGATCGCGGCGGTGATCGCGCCGCCATACTCGGCGTGAGCCAGAACATGCCCGGGATCGGCGCAGCGAAAGCCAAAAGAGTGGACAAAATAGGCGTGATCTCCGCCTGCGATACCTGCCAGAACCGGGTGCAAGGGCTGGTCGAGCACCAGTTGGTTCCAGCCCATGTGGGGCAGCCGGCCGCCGAGCGCCCGGCACGCGGCGCTCTCCCCTTCGTCCTCAATGCCGTTGGCCTCGCCAAGGCGGGCGGCGATCGGCCACAGCCGGTCCACCTCGCCATCGATCCAGCCAAAGCCCCGATGACGCCCGTTCTCAAGGCCGGTGCTCGCCATCAGCTGCATGCCCACGCAAATGCCCAGAAACGGCCGACCCCGCCCCGCCACGACCTCTTCCAGCGCCGCCGCCATGCCGAAGATCGCATCGATGCCGGCGCGGCAATCGGCGAACGCGCCCACCCCCGGCAACACCACGTGATCGGCACTGGCGACAATCTCAGGCTCAGCCGTCACCGCGACCGTGCGCGCCTGGCCGCTCTCATGAACGACGCGCTCGAAGGCTTTGGCCGCCGAACGCAGGTTGCCCGAGCCGTAGTCGACAATGGCGATACTCATGTCTCACGTCGGTGTGGTCGGAACACGGCGGCTAAGGATACCCGATGACCGGCTCATAGGCTGGCTCCTGATGGCGGGCGACCGGCGCCGCTGTCAGGAATCGCGCCTCGGCAGCGGGGACATTCTCGGCCGCCACCGAGGCGACGCGGCGAAAATCGCGGCGCGCCAGGATCAACCGGCGCAGGTCGTTGGCGTGGCAGCCGAACAACAGTTGTAGAGCGACCACGACCGATGCCGTGACGGCCCCGCCCAAGTTCAGCGCGCTCGCCGCCAGCCAGAGCAGCGCGGAAACTACCACCACCAGGACCAGGACGGCCCAAAGTCCGTGGTGGATCGCCCACACCGGCGGCGCCAGGAAGGCGCGCCAAGCGAAGCCCTCCTTGACGAAGGTGAGTTCGTCGCCCTCGGGCCCGAGGCGCGGACGCTCGTGAACGGTGTATATGCGCATCACGGCCGCCTCTAATCAGCCGCGGCGGAGCACGCCCTTGGTCGAGGGCACGGCGCCCGCGCGGCGAGGGTCAATCTCCACCGCCTGGCGCAGCGCCCGCGCCAAGCCCTTGAAGCAAGATTCGACGATATGGTGGCTGTTCTCGCCGTACAAGTTCTCGACGTGCAGGGTAAGGCCCGCCGACTGTGCGAAGGCCTGGAACCATTCCTTGAACAGCTCGGTGTCCATTTCGCCTAGCTTGGCCGCTCCCAAATTCACCTTCCACACCAGATAAGGCCGGTTGGACGCATCCAGGGTGACCCGGGTCAGCGCCTCGTCCATCGGCGCCAGGGCGGCACCATACCGGTTGATTCCGGCGCGGTCGCCCAAGGCGTCGCTAACCGCCGAGCCCACTGCTAGTCCCACGTCCTCGTTGGTGTGGTGAAAATCGATGTGCAGGTCGCCCTCCGCCCGCACCTCAAGATCTATCAGGCTGTGGCGCGAAAGCTGCTCCAACATGTGGTCAAGAAAGCCGATGCCGGTGGCGATCTGGTGGCTGCCGGTGCCGTCGAGATCGACCGACACCACGACCGCGGTCTCGGTGGTCGTGCGCTCAATGCGCGCGCCACGCCCAGTCGCGAGCTTCACCGCCTTGTTCGGAGTCACCGCCATTCCGCCTTGTAGCAGGAACTGGCGGTCTCTCAAAGGTTGTCGGCCGGAGGCGGTTCAACGGCGGATCGATGGTCGTTCCGGTTTTGATCCAGCCACGTCTTGGGGCGAAACAGCTGGGTGTTCAGGCACTCCACGTCGTCGGTGTCCCAATCGGCGAAAATACGCTCGATCTCGGGCGCGAGCCGTGCGCGGGCGGCACGGAAGGCAGCACGGCCCGCTGGGGTGATGGTGAGCCGTTTAACCCGCCGGTCGGTCGCGCTGGGTTAGACATGAAGATACCCCCGCTTGACCAGCTGGCGAGCGCGGTTGGTGATCTTGGGCTGGTTGGCGCGCAGCGCGCGGGCGATGCCGGTCACGGTGCGGGGACGGTCGGGCGCCTGGGTAAAATTGCTCAGCAGCGCAAACTGCGGAAGCGCCAAACCCGCCGCCCAGTCCCCCGGCCCCATCCGAGACCCATCGCCACCCACACCGCCGCTCACCGCCATTTCTCGCTGCCCCATTCCACGGAATTGACGCAAGCTGTTGCTCGGCTGGCCGCGCCCCGAAGTGTGCGGTCTTGACCGATGCTGGAAAATCAACACATCCTGGGAACAACCCGAGCACTAGCGCCCGCGCCGAGAACCGCGCGGACGCGTTCATAACCCAACGGCGGCACCCATGACGGCATCGGACATCCCCGTGTGGCATGGCACGACCATTCTCGCGGTCCGCAAGGGCGCGACGATGGTGGTCGCGGGCGATGGCCAGGTCTCGCTCGGCGCCACCATCATCAAGTCGAACGCGCGCAAAGTGCGGCGGCTGGCCGACGGCGCGGTGATCGCGGGCTTCGCCGGAGCGACGGCGGATGCCTTCACGCTGTTTGAGCGGTTGGAGAGCAAACTGGAGCAACATGCCGGACAGCTCACGCGCGCGGCGGTCGAACTGGCTAAGGACTGGCGTACCGATCGCTATCTGCGACGGCTGGAAGCGATGATGGCGGTTGCCGACCGCGACACCAGCCTGGTGCTGAGCGGCACCGGTGACGTGCTAGAGCCGGAGGACGGCTTGATCGGCATCGGTTCGGGTGGCAATTATGCCCTCGCCGCCGCGCGGGCGCTGATCGAGCGCGACGACCTCGACGCCGAGGCGGTGGCGCGGCGGGCGATGGCGATCGCGGCCGGCATCTGCGTTTACACCAACGAGACCGTCGTCGTGGAGAGCCTGAGCACCCGATGACCGCCTTCAGCCCGCGCGAGATCGTGTCCGAGCTCGACCGCTTCATCATCGGCCAAGGCGACGCCAAACGCGCCGTTGCCATCGCCCTGCGCAACCGCTGGCGGCGCCAACAGCTGCCTGAAGAGCTGCGCGACGAGGTCCTGCCCAAGAACATCCTAATGATCGGGCCCACCGGCGTCGGCAAGACCGAGATATCCCGGCGGCTGGCGCGGCTCGCGCAAGCCCCTTTCCTCAAAATCGAGGCGACCAAGTTCACCGAGGTCGGCTACGTCGGGCGCGACGTCGAGCAAATCATCCGCGACCTCATCGAACTCGCTATCAGCATGGTCAAGGAGCGCAGCCGCGCCGAGGTCAACGCCAAGGCGGAGGTCGCGGCCGAGGCGCGGGTGCTGGATGCGCTGGTGGGCGAGCAATCGAGCAGCGAGACCCGGGCCAAGTTCCGCAAGATGCTGCGCGAGGGCGAGCTCGACGACAAGGAAATCGAGGTCGACGTGCAGGAGAGCGCCGCCGCCGGCATGCCGACCATGGATATCCCCGGGATGCCAGGCGGCCAGGTGGGGATGATCAACCTCAACGAAATGCTCGGCAAAGCGTTCGGGCAGCGCAGCAAGCCGCGCCGCATGTCGGTCTCCGAGTCATACGAGGTTCTGCTCGCCGAAGAGAGCGACCGTCTGCTCGACCCCGACAAAACAGTGCGCACGGCGATCGAGATGGTGGAGCAGGATGGAATCGTCTTCCTCGACGAGATCGACAAGATCACGGCGCGCTCGGAACGGGTCGGCGCCGATGTCAGCCGCGAGGGTGTTCAGCGCGACCTTTTGCCGCTAATCGAGGGCACCACCGTCGCAACCAAGCACGGCGCGGTCAAGACCGACCATATCCTGTTCATCGCCTCGGGCGCCTTCCACCTCGCCAAACCCTCGGACCTGTTGCCCGAGTTGCAGGGACGGCTGCCGATTCGCGTCGAGCTCAAGGCGTTGGACCGCGACGACTTCAAGCGCATCCTGACCGAGCCCGAGGCGAACCTGATTATCCAATACACGGCACTGATGGCGACCGAGGGGGTTACGCTCGAATTCACCGACGACGCGATCGAGCAGATCGCCGATCTCGCCGCCGAGGTCAACAAAAGCGTCGAGAACATCGGCGCGCGCCGCCTGCACACGATCATGGAGCGCTTATTAGAGGAAATCAGCTTCAGCGCCTCCGATCAGGCCGGCGCCCGCATCAAGATCGACGCGCTCTACGTCCGCGAGCGCGTTGCCGACCTCGCCAAGGACACCGACCTCTCCCGCTTCATCCTGTAGAGCGCACTATTCCGACCAACTCATGCTTCGAGACGGCGCGCCGCTTCGTCGTTTCCCTCATCCTGAAGAGCGGCCCGAGGGGCTCCGCCTCAAAGGATCGGACACCGCTCGTGGGAGCGATCTCCTATCCCCGCTCAGGGAGGCGGTAGGCGGCGGTGCGGCCGCTTCCAGCAGGCCGAGCAGTCCCTCGAGCTCGCACTCTGAGAGCTCACCTATGCCCGCCGCCAGACGGTTGGCGAGCTCGGTGGCGCGCGGCGAAAGACCGGCGGTCCGGACCACGACGCGGGGATGCGAGATCGCCGCCAAGCGCTCAAGATCGTCGGCCTCGTCCCATATAATATTGAAATAGCTGCAAATTTGGATCACCAGCGCGGCCGAGGGTCGGCCCCGATGGCCGTGTTCGAGGGCCGAGAGATAGGCCGGCGACAGCTGGAGATCGCTCGCCATGCGTTTAAGCGAAAGGCGGCGAGCAGCGCGCAACTGGCGAATGGCCGCGCCGAATGGCGTCACGAGCCGGTCTCCGGCGCCCCCTTCGCGCGCTGGCGTCGCAACAGCAGGTAGAGCGCGCCGCTGCCGCCGTCGCGGGCCTGGGCAGGATAAAAGGCGATGATGCGCGCCCGGTTCGCTGGCTCCTCCAGCCAGCGCGGAACCGCCTCGCGCAGGACGCCGCTCGACACCGTCCACGGCGACTCGGCTTCCTCGTGTAGCAACGCCGATCCCTTGCCCGTGATCACTAGCACGCACCGCATTCCGGCGGCGACGGCCGCGTCGAGGAATGTGTGAAGCGCACGATGGGCCCGGAGTTGGGTGTGGCCGTGCAGGTCGAGACGCGCCTCAATCGGCAGCTTGCCGCGCTTGAGCCGTTGGGCGGTGCGCTTGTCGAGCCCGGCGTCGATGCTGGAATACGGCGCGGCGCGCACGCGCGCTCCCGACGAAAACGGTGGCGACAACGGCGACGGCAGAGGGAGCGGCGCGGGTGGCAAACCCACGCCGTCGTTAGCGACCAGCGCCCGAGGCGTTGGAAACTCCGCGCCCTCCGGGACGGGCGTCCCTGGCGCACCGCCGCGCAGCGGGCGGACATCGCGCATGGCGCGGCTAAACAGGGCGCGATCCGCCGCGCCCGACGTGGTCGCCGTGGGCCGTGGCCGGTTAGGTCGGCGCGGTGCCATCGTCGGCCTCGAAACCTCTTTCCACAATCACGATATGCAACCGCCGAGGGCCGTGTGCACCCAGCTCGATCTTAAGCGCGATGTCGCCGGTGCGCGAGGGCCCCGTGATGAGATTGACAGCGCGCGGCAGCGCCATTTTGTCCTGTGCCCCGTGCGCCGCGCGGAGGCGCGCGAACGCCTCCTCATAGCTGCCGACGATAGCGGTGGCATCGACGACCACGATGTGATTCTCGGGCAAAAAACTGAGGCTGGTCGGCGCGTCGGGGCCGGAGGCCAGCATCAACGTTCCGGTCTCGGCGATCCCGGCAAGCGCCCGATTGAGACTGACGGCGTCGGCCTCCATCGGCGCACCGCGGCGGATCGACAACAGCGGCTGGGCAGCCGCCCACGGCGCGCGATCAAGCGCCGGATCAGCAGCCATGACCAGCGCCGCCGCCAGGTTGTGGCCACCAAGCCACTCAGCCACCGCCGCCGGCAACGCCGCCGCGTTCTCGATGCGGGCCAGGGTACACTGTGCGACCTCCGCCATTTCGATGAAGCGCTCAATGCGCTCGGCGGCGGGTGGCCGGCCCCGCTGCGGAATCAGGTTGGCGGTCGGCGTGGCCAGGCGGCGCTCGACTTCGGCGTAAGCGGCCTTGGCCGTGTCTGTCTCACGGCCAAGGCCGCGCCGCAGCCGCCCCAGAATCGCCGCCCTCGCGACCAACCGGCTAGCTCCCGCGCCTGGATCGACGCTGGGTTCGCCACTGGCTGTGAAAGGTCGGGCCCTCGGGCGCGGGCAAATCGCGCCCGGCTGTCCAGCCGCCAGCCAGCGGCAGCGCCCGCAGCCGACCCTCGCGCCCGCCAAGACACGCAAGCAATCGCGCCACAATGGCGGATACGGCGCGGTACAGGCGTGGCCTGTGGGCGACGAACGCCCACAGGCCCATGGCCATGCGCTCTCGCGCCGGCGTAATGCGCGCGGCGAACGCCTTTTCGCGCCAATGGCGCATCATCTTGGGGAGCGGGATCTGCATCGGGCACACCTCCTCGCAACGCCCGCAGAAGCTCGACGCGTTGGGGAGGTGGTGGGCCTTGTCGAGCCCGATCAAGGCCGGCGTCAGGACAGCACCAATCGGGCCCGAGTAGACCCAGCCATAAGCCTGGCCGCCGACCGCGCCGAATACCGGACAGTGGTTGAGGCAGGCGCCGCATCGGATACAGCGCAGCACGTCTTGAAATTCGGTGCCGATGAGATCGGCGCGGCCATTATCGAGCAGGACGACGTGGAAGGACTCAGGGCCATCGAGATCGCCCGGCCGGCGCGGCCCGGTGGCGATCGTGGTGTACGCCGAGAACTCCTGGCCGGTGGCCGAGCGCGCCAGCACCCGCAGGATGGTAGCCGTGTCCTCCAGGGTCGGCACGACCTTTTCGATGCCGGCCGTGACGATGTGCATACGCGGCAGCGTCATGGTCAGATCGCCGTTGCCCTCGTTGGTGACGATGACGGTCGAGCCGGTCTCGGCGACCAGAAAGTTGGCACCGGTGATGCCGACGTCCGCCGCGAGGTAGCGTTGGCGCAGCACTGCGCGGCCCTCGGCGACGATATCGGGCGGATCTTTGAGCGAGCGGCCGGGATCAAGGTCGCGATGGTGTTCGTGGAACAGTTCCGCTACCTGAGCCTTGGTTTTATGCACGGCAGGGGCGACTATATGGCCCGGTGTTTCTCCCGCAAGTTGTATGATGTACTCGCCGAGATCGGTTTCGACCGGCTCGATGCCGTTGGCAATGAGGAAATCGTTGAGGCCGATCTCCTCGGCCACCATCGACTTGCCCTTGGTGACGGTGCGGGCGTCAACACTTTGGCACAAATCAAGAACAGTTTGACATGCCTCCTCGGGCGTCGCGCACCAATGAACGACGCCGCCCGACTCTTTCACCTTAGCCTCGAAATGTTCGAGATAGACATCGAGGTGCGCGATGACGTGGTCCTTGATCGCCCGCGCCTCGTCGCGCAGCGCGTCGAACTCGGGCAGGCGGGCGATCGCATGCACGCGGTTACGCCCGAAGTTGGTCTCGATCATCCCCAACGCCTCGCGCAGATGGGGGTCGGCGAGCGCGGCCGTGGCATTGTCCTTAAAGCGCTCGCTCGTGACCTCCATCTAGCGGCGTCCGCCGATGGGCGGCGTATCGGTCATGCCGGCCAACACTTCGGCGACGTGACGGGCTTCGACGAGAGCGCCCTCGCGGCTCAAGCGCCCACCGATGTTGAGGAGGCAGCCGAGATCGCCGGCTAGCACCGTGCCAGCGCCGGTGGCGGCGATGGCGGCGGTCTTGCGCGCCACCATGTCGATCGAGATTTCGGGGTATTTGACACAGAACGTGCCACCAAAGCCACAACACTGCTCCGCGCCGTCAAGCTCGCGGAGTTCGAGTCCCTCGATCCCGACCAGGAGGTCGCGCGCTTCGTCGCGGATGCCGATCTCGCGCAGCGAAGAGCACGAGTGGTGATAGGTCACCGCTCCCTCGAAGCGGCCCTCCATGCGCTTGATGCCGAGCTCTCCGGTCATGAAGGCGATCAGTTCGTGGGTGCGGGCGGCAAGCTCACGAGCCTTGGGCTCCATCAACGCGTCGCCCGCGAACAACGCAGGATAGTGCTCGCCGATCATCCCCGCGCACGAGCCCGAGGGCACGACGACATGCTCGAAACCGGCGAAGGCTTCGATTACCCCGGCCGCAATCGCGCGAGCGTCAGCCTGTGCGCCTGCGTTATAGGACGGCTGGCCGCAGCAGGTCTGCGCCGCCGGCACTGTAACGCGACAGCCGTGCGCCTCCAGCAGCTTGACGGCCGCGAAGCCGACGCTGGGCCGAAAGAAGTCCACCAAACAGGTGACGAACAAGGCCACGTCGCGCGCCATGGGTGTCAAAGAGGCCACGGCGGACGATGGCTGCGGCGTTGGAACGACACGCGCGGGCGCTCAATGATCAACGTGGTGACACAGCCGGCGGCACAACTCGTCGAGCTGTTCGAGGGTCTCGTAGCTGATGGTGACGCCACCGCCGCGCGGACTGCGGTCCTGGATGCTCACGCTGAGGCCGAGTGCCGACGAGAGATCGTGCTCGAGCGCCAGGGTGTTGGTGTCTTTCTCCCGCCGTCGGGTGGGTCGCCCGCGCGCGCGATGTCCCTTGGCAATATTTTCCGACTGACGCACATTGAGGCCGAGGGCTATGATGTCCTCGGCGAGTTGTAGTGGTTTGGGCGCGCCGAGAAGGGCGCGACCGTGGCCAGCGCTGAGGCGACCATCCTGGAGCATCAGCTTGATTTCCTCCGGCAAGCCCAGGAGGCGCAGGGTATTGGCGACGTGGCTGCGGCTCTTACCGACCGTCTCGCTCAACATCTCCTGGGTCTGCGCGAACTCGTCGATCAGCCGCTGGTAGGCCTCCGCCTCCTCCAACGCTGTCAGGTCCTCACGCTGTAAGTTCTCGATCAAGGCGATCTCAAGCACCCCGCCATCATCGATATCGCGGATGACTACCGGCACTTGATGAAGCCGCGCCCGCTGGGCGGCCCGCCAGCGGCGCTCACCGGCGAGGATCTCGTAGGCATCGCCCTCACCCGGCACGCGGCGGACCAAGATCGGTTGCAGGATGCCCTGGCTGCTGATCGATTGCGCCAGCGAATCGAGCTCCGCGGCGCCGAAGTTCTGGCGCGGTTGGCGCGGATTGGGCCGTATCTGCTCGATCGGCACCTCACGCGCACCGCGACCTCGATCGAGCACGGCATAGTCCTCGCTCTCGTCGCCCAACAGCGACGAGAGACCCCGGCCCAGTCCCGTGGTCCGCACTTCTTCGCTCATGCCGCCGCTCTCGTCTCGCGCCGCAACACTTCGCGCGCGAGCTGTATATAGGCCGCGCTGCCCGCGCAACGATGGTCGTACACCAGGGCCGGCTTGCCGTGGGAGGGCGCCTCCGAGATCCGGACGTTGCGCGGGATCACCGTTTCGTAAACCTTGGTGCCCAAGCAATGGCGGACGTCGGCGGCCACTTGGCCCGACAGTTTGTTGCGCTGGTCATACATCGTCAGCACCACCCCTTCGATGTCTAGTATAGGATTGAAGGCTTGGCGGACCCGTTGCAGCGTGCGGATCAACTGGCTCAATCCCTGGAGGGCAAAAAACTCGCATTGGAGCGGCACTAGCACCGCATGGGCCGCCGTCAACGCGTTGAGAGTCAGGAGCCCGAGCGCCGGCGGACAATCGATCAGGATATGATCGTGGCCGGTCGGTGCGGCCCTGATCGCCTCACGCAAGCGATATTCGCGCCGTTCGAAGTTCACCAGTTCGATCTCGGCGCCCAGTAGATCGACCGCCGAGGGCACCAGGTCGAGGCCGGGGATGAGGGTGTGTAGGACGGCCTGCCGGAGCGGCGCCGAGCCCCCGATGACCTCGTAGGTGGACAGACGTCCGGGCACGATGGGCACGCCGAGCCCGGTGGTGGCGTTGCCTTGCGGGTCTGCGTCGATCAGCATAACGCGGCGGCCCACGGCCGCCAGCGCCGTGGCCAGATTGATCGCCGTCGTTGTCTTGCCGACCCCGCCCTTTTGGTTGGCCACCGCGATGACACGTTGACCACGGCCGGGCGACCGTGCCGAATCAAGTATCGCTGAATCCCTTCACGCGGAGGATCGTTCCTGAGGAGCTCGATCGACTCGCCACACGCTCGACGTTGATTGTCGGATATTTGGCGAGGTCCGTCAATTCGTCGGCGACACGCGCGCCCTTAAGGAATAGACCGATGGTATCGGCGATGGCGAAGCGCCCTGTCAACGTGATCAGCCGCGGCAGCGGCGCCAACGCGCGCGCGGTGACGACATCGGCGTTAAGCGCCGGCATGTCCTTGACCCGCCGACAGTGGATCGTGAGCTCGGTCGCGGTGTCGCGGGCCACGGCGCGAAGGAACTCGCACTTGCGGCGCTCGCTTTCGACCAAGTGAACGTCGGGTGCGCCGAGCATCGCAAGAATCATGCCTGGGAAACCAGCGCCGCTGCCGAGATCTATCCAGACCCGAGCGGCGCTTGGCGCGAGCGGCAAAAGCTGTGCGCTATCAAGGAAATGCCGGCGCCACAAGTCGGTCAGTGAGGCGGCGCTGACGAGACTAAGGGCTTGATTCCAGCGCCGCAGGGCAGCCGCGTAGGTCTCGAGTCGGGCCATTGTTTCACGTGAAACATTCGCCTGCGCACGGAAGGCGTCCGGCGCCATTGTTTCACGTGAAACAATGGCGCTCACCTGGCGTCGGCTCCTGCCCTGGCGCCACGCCGCACATGGCCGAGCAGCGCTGTCACGGCCCCTGCCGTCACGCCCGGTATTCGTGCCGCCTGCCCCAGCGTCGCCGGGCGTGCCGAGACTAGCTTCTCGCGCACTTCATTGGACAAGCCGCCGATTCGCCCGTAGTCCAATCCGACCGGCAGCCGCAGCCCGTCGTCCCGGCGGAAGGCCTCAATATCGGCGGACTGGCGGTCCATATACCCCGCGTAGTGGGCGTCGGCCTCGAGCTGCTCGGCGATGACCGGCGAGATGCCGCCCAGCACCGGCCAGCGCACGGCTAAGACCGCCATCGTCACACCCGGCAGCCGCAGCAGATCGCTGGCGCATCGTCCCCGCCCATCGCGTGATACCGGCAATCCGGCGTCACGCGCCTCCGCCGCTCCGGTCGTTAGTCCCTGCATCATCTCCTTGGCGCCAGCCAAGGCCGTGCGCTTGACGGCGAACGCGGCTCGCCGCTTGCCCGCCACGCAACCGGCTTGGATGCCAAGCGGCGTCAGGCGTTGATCGGCGTTGTCGGCGCGCAGGGTCAAGCGGTACTCGGCGCGCGAGGTGAACATCCGATACGGCTCGCCGGTGCCCCGGGTAATGAGATCGTCGATCAACACGCCGATGTAGCCATCGGCTCGATCGAGCACCAGCGCCGCCGCCGCCCCCGCCGCCAGGCCCGCGTTCAATCCGGCCATCAGGCCCTGGGCGGCCGCCTCCTCATAGCCGGTCGTACCGTTGATCTGACCGGCCAGGTAGAGCCCGGCCACGCGCCGCGTTTCCAGACTCGGCCGGAGCTCGCGCGGGTCGACGAAATCGTACTCGATCGCATATCCGTGCCGTCGAATCGCCGCCCGCTCCAGACCGGGAATAGTCCGCAGCATGTCCGCCTGGACCTCACGCGGCAACGATGTCGAGATGCCGTTAGGATAGACCGTGTCGTCATTCAATCCCTCCGGTTCCAGGAATATCTGGTGCCGGTCGCGATCGGCGAAGCGCATCACCTTGTCCTCGATCGAGGGGCAGTAGCGCGGCGCGACTCCGCTGATCCGCCCGGAGTACATCGGCGCGCGATGGATGTTGGCGCGGATTAGGGCGTGAGTTTCAGCCGTCGTTCCGGTTAGGTGGCAGACGATTTGCGGCGTCGTGATCGCCGGGGTCAGGAACGAGAACGGCTGCGGCGGATCGTCGCCCGGCTGGATGTCGAGCCCCTCCCAATCGATCGTGCGACCGTCGAGCCGAGGTGGCGTCCCAGTCTTCAGTCGCCCCAACTGAAAGCCGAATCGCTCCAGGCAGCGCGCCAAGCCGACAGCTGGCGCCTCGCCTACCCGTCCCGCATCGGTCCGCTCCTCGCCAATGTAGATGACCCCACGCAGAAACGTCCCGGTCGTCAGTACCACGCGGCCGGCAGTGATCTCGTCTCCGTTGTCCATGACCACGCCCCGCACGGCGTCGCCGGCGACCACCAGATCCTCAACCGCGCCTTGGCCTATCTCCAGCCCCACGATGTCGCGCAAGGCGTCTTGCATGGCCGCCCGATAAAGATCGCGGTCGGCCTGGGCCCTGGGGCCGCGCACCGCCGGCCCCTTACTCTGGTTGAGCACCCGAAACTGGATCCCCGCCGCGTCCGCGACCCGGCCCATCAGGCCGTCCAGGGCGTCGATCTCGCGGACCAAGTGCCCCTTGCCAACGCCGCCAATCGCCGGGTTGCACGACATCGCCCCGATGGTGTCGCGATGGTGGGTCACCAGCAGCGTCCGCGC
>Ga0315339_1001438_pt1 | contig 21070 bp, 21 predicted proteins | sample ASW17metaG_FD_204514 | JGI IMG/M metagenome (GOLD analysis project Ga0315339, IMG submission 204514) | Ammonia-oxidizing marine archaeal communities from Pacific Ocean, United States - ASW #17 | ecosystem: Environmental > Aquatic > Marine > Oceanic | place: USA: California | collected 2016-12-05
ATATTCATCCCGCCGCCGATCTGATGGCAGAGGCCCGCAAGATGGCCGCGCTGTTGGCCTCTGGCCCGCCATTGGTCTACGCCGCCATCAAAGAAGTCGTGCGTGAGGCGGAGGATATGAAGTTTCAGGACGCAATGAACCGGATCACCAAAAGCCAATTCGCCACGATCGAAACGCTTTACAGGTCCGACGACCAGCTTGAAGGGGCCAAAGCCTTTGCCGAGGGGCGCGATCCGGCCTGGAAAGGCCGCTAACCTACACGGCATCCACCCGCCATGCCACCATTTGCCCCCTTGCGAATCTTGGCCAATCGCTGCCTAGTCAAAGACGATGATTGCCCGTGGTTTCCTTTCGATCTTTGGCCTGCTGATGCTGGCAAACGCGGCCGTGGCCGACCGAATTACTGTGGCCGTGGCGGCAAATTTCCTAACCACGGCACAGGATATCTCGGCGATCTTTTCCGCTGAAACCGGCCATGACGTCGACATCGTGCATGGCTCTACCGGCAAGCTGTTCGCCCAGATCATGGCCGGGGCCCCGTTTGATGTGTTCCTTGCCGCCGACACCGTACGCCCCGCGCGGCTTGTAGCCGCCGGGCGCGCCACATCTGCAGACGTAAAGCCCTATGCCACCGGGGCTTTGGCGCTGGTACATGGGGCGGGTACCGCACCCGGCGCGCTGGATGAAATTCTTGCGCGTGAGGATCTGCGCATTGCTATCGCGGACCCAGAGATTGCCCCCTATGGCTCTGCCGCGCGCGATGTCTTACGAGAATTCCGTGGCCCCGATTGGCAGCGCGATCTGGTCTATGGTGAAAGCATCGGGCAGACCTTTGCCTTTGTCGCCACGGGCAACGCCGGGGCCGGCTTGGTCGCGCTTAGCCAGGCGCTGACCTATGAGGGCGAGATTTGGGTCATGGAAGTTTCGCAAGACCTGCACGACCCGATCTACCAAGACGCCGTTCTGCTCGCGCGCGCCGCCGATAATCCCACCGCTCAGGCGTTTTTCGACTTTCTCAGCAGCGAAATCGCGATCAACATCCTGATCGCCGAAGGCTATGAGGCCCCGTTATGAGCCAGGGTGGCGGGTTGTGGGGGCCAATCTGGCTGACGCTGCAACTGGCCGGGATGACAACGCTGATCCTGCTGTTGGTCGCGACCCCCATCGCCTGGTGGCTCGCCAACACCCGCGCCCGCATTCGCCCAATGATAGAGGCCCTGACGGCGCTGCCACTGGTGCTACCGCCCACCGTTCTGGGCTTTTACCTGTTGATCCTGATGAGCCCGACCAGCGCGATCGGCGGCTTTTGGGTGCGTCTGACCGGCGAGGCGCTGACCTTTAGCTTTACGGGCTTGGTCATCGCCTCAATCTTCTATTCCTTGCCTTTTGCGGTGCAACCTTTGCAGGCCGCATTCCAATCCGTCGGGCGCGGCATGATGGAGGCCGCAGCCACATTGGGGGCCAGCCGTCTGGATGCCTTTCGCAGCGTCGCGCTGCCGTTGGCCCGGCGCGGCGTGCTAACCGCCGCAGTGCTGAGTTTCGCCCATACGGTGGGCGAGTTCGGCGTGGTTCTGATGGTGGGCGGCAATATTCCCGGCAGTACACGGGTAATTTCCATCGAAATTTATTCCGCCGTTGAAACACTGGATTATCGCACCGCGCACGTCCTGTCTGGTGGACTTTTGGTGTTCAGCTTTATCGTGCTGACCATCGTGTACATCACCAACCAGCGCGGGGTTCGGGCTGGTGTCTGATAGTGTTGCATCTGACGTGTTGGCGGTTGATCTACAAATCACCTACTCCGATTTCGCGCTTGATGTCGCGGCGGATATCCCGCTGACCGGCATCACCGCCCTGTCCGGGGCCTCTGGCAGTGGCAAAACCACACTACTGCGCGCCATCGCCGGGCTGGAACGTCACGCCAAAGGCCAGGTCAGCTTTGCCGGCCAAGACTGGACAAACCTGCCAGCCGCCGCGCGTGGCGTCGGCTATGTCTTTCAGGACGCACGTTTATTTCCGCATCTCGATGTAGCCGGGAACCTGGCCTACGGTGCCAAACGTCGTGCCACACCCGCCGCGCAGATCACCGCCGTCATCGACGCACTTGACCTTGGGCCGCTGCTGCATCGCGTGCCTGCCACCTTGTCAGGGGGCGAGACCCGGCGTGTTGCGCTTGGTCGCGCCTTGGCCTCTGGGCCGCGCATCCTGCTGATGGACGAACCGCTGACCGGGCTGGATCGCGCGCGCAAGGCCGATTTGATGCCCTATATCGCGCGGGCCGTCGCCAGCTTTGATGTGCCCGCACTTTACGTTACGCATTCCGCCGCCGAGATCAGCTTTCTCGCCGACCGCACCCTGAACATCGCCGACGGCCAATTGACCGGCTGGTCGCCCGCTGTGCCGCGCCTGATTGGCCAGGTCGTCGATACTGCGCCAGGTCAGGTGGAACTGGCCATCGCAGGTACACATATTTGGTTACCAGGCCACGGCGCTATTGATCAGGTCTGGACCATCCCACTGGGACAGAACTATCTGATTTCCGCCGATCCGCCGGGAATGTCCAACGCAGCATTGACCCTACAGGCCACAATAGACCAAGCAGACCCCGGCAGCGGTACTCTGACGGTGCAAATCGCAGGACAACATCTGCATCTGCCTTGGCGGCGTCTGGATGGTGGCGTCCCGCCCGCCGGTTCCCCCCTTTGGTTGTCACTGCCAAACCTCGCCGCGCGGCCGATTCATACCGAACTTCACATCACCGATTCGCCCTAGACCTTTGATCTCCCCCAACAATCGCCACCGCATCTAAGGATTGGCGCGATTGCCTGAATAATGGACAGTTGCCGAGCACGACGCAAGATCCGTCGAAAATGCCCGCCCGCCGCTGTTCAAGAATTGGAAACACCCACTCTCAATTTCCGGCGAAACTTCCCAAGACACACCCAAAATGACACCGATATTGGAAACAATTCCCGATAATTGCCCACCGCAGAGACCTATTAACCCTACCAAGTTGTTGCGAATTTCGTCCTAGTTTTCCATAAACCTGCCACAATTTCCTTCGCCGCCATCGGACCCGGAGTTAAAAATACCCTCAACAACAATTCAATACAGGGTCGACCCCCGTGGTTGGTTCAAAGGTGCGATGTATGAAAAGGCAGTCAGACAATCTGACGTGGCCCCGGGGCAACGATATTTCTGACGGGGGTGCACCGGCATCCACGCAAAGTGTCACGCCCTGTTTCACCCCAGGCACCCTGATTGCGACCCCCACGGGCGAGGTGCCGGTCGAGGATTTGCAACTCGGTGATTCCGTCGTCACCCGTGACAATGGTATCCAGATCATCACCTGGATCGGATCGCGGCGCTATGATGGCCGCGAGCTTGCCAACAACCCGCATCTATACCCCATCCTGGTCCGGTCCGGATCGCTTGGCGGCGGCTTGCCCGAACGTGATATGCGGCTTAGCCCGAACCACCGCGTTCTGGTTTCCAGCGATCAGACGCAGCTTTACTTTGAGGAACGCGAAGTCCTCGTTGCGGCCAAACATCTGGTCAACAATCGTGGCGTCTATGAGGTCGAATGCCTCGGAACCACCTACATCCATTTTCTGTTTGATCGCCATGAGGTCGTCTTGTCAAACGGCACCTGGTCCGAAAGCTTTCAGCCCGCCGATGCCGCGCTGCGCGGCCTTGGCAACGCACAACGGCAAGAGATTTTTGAGATTTACCCGGATCTCTCCAAGAAACGTATTGGCACACAATATCGCCCCGCCCGGCGGGTTCTATCGGCGGCAGAGGCGATGCGTTTGCGCGATTGAGACACCGAATGCAGCTGGCCTGACACATACGATAGATGTCAGGCCAATTGGCCCGCTCCACCCTTACGGAGCGGGCCGTTTTTTACCTGGATTCAAGCATCTAACGGCACCAGCCCCTTCGGACCCTTCGGGTTATTTGTCACGCTGACGCGCGTGCCATTCGGCCCAATCCTCTGGCGTATCCAGGTCTGTCACCGCGTGCTGATCGGGCAGCGGGAGCAACCTTACCGTCTCGCCTTTCAACACCCCTCGTGCGCCCTCATCGCCAGATAACTGCGCCAAAGCAGGGAACAAGCGTGCCGGAAACACCACCGGATGGCCGGGTAGGCCCTGCGCCGATGCGCCCCGCAAAATCACATCCGGTGTCGCGCGAAACGCCGCCAACACTGCGCGCACATCATCGGTCGTGATCTCTGGCATATCCGCAGGCAAGATCGCTACGCCTGAAATTCCAGGCGGCAATCCCGTCACCCCCGCCCGGATCGACGCCCCCATGCCCTCGGCTGCATCAAATACCGGTACCTGCGTCACCGCCAGGCCCCGTAAGGCCTTGATCCGAAGGTCCCGCTCTGGTGCCGCCGCTATGAAAACCGGGGCTCCAGCCGCAATCGCCACCTCGGCCTGTCGCCGCAAGACCGGCACACCTGCCACATCCTGCAACAGCTTGTCGGCCCCGCGCATCCGCGAAGATGCGCCAGCCGCCAACAACAAGATCGCGACATCAGCCAAGCCCAATCCTCCCGGCGACAGCACCTTGCCCGAGACAGCCACCAAACCGACCGGCCTTCAGGCCGGTCAATTCAAGAGCGGGCGCAGCCCGCTCCGTTGGATTAGCCTTACTTTTCAGGGATCAACCCACGCGGGCTAAACCGCAACACCAACACCAGCACCAGCCCCATGGTCAGCAACCGCATATGCGCCGCCGACTCCAGCAGATGATCCTTCAGCCAATAACCATCCGCCATGCCCGAGGTGATCAAATCCATCAGCAACCGGCCCAACGGTTCCACCTCGACCCACAAGAACCAGATTAGAAAACCGCCCAAGATGGCCCCGAAATTATTACCCGAGCCACCGACAATCACCATCACCCAGATCAAAAAGGTAAACCGCAGCGGCTGATAGGTGCCCGGCGTCAGCAACCCGTCCAAAGACGTCATCATCGCCCCGGCAAGACCACAGACCGCTGACCCAAGGATGAAGATCTGCAAATGCCGCGCGGTCACATCCTTGCCCATCGCCTCGGCGGCGACCTCATTGTCGCGGATCGCCCGCATCATGCGCCCCCAGGGCGAGTTCAGCGCCTTTTGCGCCAGCCACAGCACGATCAACAACACTACCAGAAACAGCGCCGCATAGGACAATTTAACGTATAACGACGACGCCGTCACCGGATCCAAGCCCCAGCTCGTCACCCGGTCAACAAAGGCCGGGTCACCCTGCAAATCAATCTCATAGGCGACCGGACGCGGAATGCCGTTGACGTTTTTTACCCCGCGCGACAGCCATTCCTCGTTCTTCAAAACGGCGATGATGATCTCGGCAATCCCCAGTGTCGCAATCGCCAGATAGTCCGAGCGCAGCCCAAGCGCGGTCTTGCCAATCAACCAAGCAGCCCCCGCCGCCATCAGTCCGCCAACCGGCCAGGCCAAAATTACCGGCAACCCCAGACCCCCTAAATAGCCAGTTCCAGCCGGGTTAACCTTTTCAATCGCCTGCACTGCCGGGTCAAATATTCCGCGATAAACAAAGAACCCCGCAACCAGCAGCGCCAACATAATCAGCGACCGGCCACTGCCCCGTGGCATCCGTTTCCAGACAATCACCGCCCCACCGATGATCAATCCGCCAACGAATAGCGCCAAGGCAACGCGCGGCCCCCCGGCGGCAAACGCCTCTGGTACCGGGTCCATCCCGACCAGAACCGCCGCCAGACCACCCAGCGCGACAAACCCCATGATGCCGATGTTGAACAGCCCGGCATAGCCCCACTGCATGTTGACGCCCATTGCCATAATCGCGCTGATCAGACCCATGTTCAGGATGCCCAAAGCCACGTTCGGGCTGCGATAGAACCCCGACGCCAGGATCAGCCCCAGCACCACGACAAACAGCAGGGTATTCTTGACTGGCGTGCTCATCCGACTCTCCCCGCGAAGATACCTGTCGGACGGAACAGCAAGACAATCACCAGGATCACAAAGCTGACCGCGAATTTGTAATCCGTGCTGAGTAGCTGAACCAGGCCCGACGGCTCCAGGTTATCCGGCATCATGTAAACCAGCACTTTTTTCCAGGCATAGGTCACCGTGACTTCGGAAAACGCGATGACAAAGCCGCCGACGATGGCACCCAACGGGTTGCCCAACCCGCCGACAATCGCGCTGGCAAAGATCGGTAGCAATAACTGGAAATAAGTGAACGGTTTGAATGACTTATCCAACCCGTACAACACCCCCGCCACGGTCGCCAAAGCGGCGACCAGAATCCAGGTGATCATCACCACCCGCTCTGGGTTGATCCCACTTAACAGCGCCAAGTCTTCGTTGTCAGAATAGGCGCGCATCGATTTTCCGGTGCGCGTTCGGTTCAAAAACCAGAACAGCAACGCCACCACCAAAATCGCCGTCACGACTGTGATCCCCTGACTGGTCTTGATCGCCAGCCCCTCACGCAGCCCGCTCCAGGCTTTGAAATCCCGCGCCGTGATGATGAACCGCTCGCCATCGGCGAAACGCTGATCATCCGCACCAATGATAAACCGCACAAGACCGTTCATCATAAACATGATGCCCATCGACACGATGACCAGAACCACCGGTTTCGCCCGTTGTTCACGGTAAAACGCATAGATAATCCGGTCGGTCCCCAGCAATAACAACGCGGTTCCGGCAATGCCAAACGGCAGGGCCAGCAACGCAGTTGGCAGGACCCCCAGATGCAGACCCATCGATTGAAACCACCACGTCACCAAAATGGTCACCATCGCGCCAAAGGCCATCGTGTCGCCATGGGCAAAATTGGAAAATCGCAGAATACCATAAATCAGCGTCACCCCCAGCGCCCCAAGCGCCAGCTGCGCGCCATAAGCGGTCGCGGGGACCAATACGAAATTTGAAAACGCGACCAATGCGTTCAGGAAATCCATCAGCGTCCTATCCTTTGGCAAAGCCCTTTGTCCTGGCTCAGCCCCATAACTTCGGGTCCGAACCAGACTGTCGTCAATATCGCAGATCCCGCCGCGATTTTCATCCGCTGCTCTTCCGCCGAGGCCCCGTTGGCGACCACCAAAGTCTGTGGGCCCCATTTCGGATGTTCGGTGATGCAGATCACAGTCCCGCCGCTGGTACAGTGCGTTTGGGCGCTAAACCCGTCTTCGCGCCACTCCAGAGCATCGCCATTTTCGGCAAGCGTCACCTGACGACCCGCCTCAAAATTACATTGCAGAAATGGATCATTTCTTCCCTCAGCCAGGCAAACGCCAACCGGCATAAACAAGGCAATTCCAAAAAGTTGTATGGCGACCTTCATCCACCAAGAAAGCTCTTGCGGACATCCGGATCAGCCAGCAATGCCGCCCCGGTGTCGGTATAACGGTTGGCACCTTGCACCAGAACATAGCCCTTGTCGGCGATGCTCAACGCCTGCCTTGCGTTCTGTTCAACCATCAGAATGGAAATGCCGGTGCGCGCCACCTCGATGATCCGGTCAAACAATTCGTCCATCACGATCGGCGACACGCCTGCGGTCGGCTCATCCAGCATCAAAACCTGTGGTTCTGTCATCAGCGCACGGCCTACGGCAACCTGCTGACGTTGACCGCCCGACAATTCACCCGCCAACTGGCGCCGTTTGTCGCGCAGGATCGGGAACAGATCATAGATCAGATCAATCGTGCGCTGGATATTATCACGGCGCAGGAACGCGCCCATTTCCAGGTTCTCTTCGACGGTCATTGAGGTGAAGATGTTGCTGGTTTGCGGCACGAACGCCATGCCCTTGGCCACACGGGCTTGCGGAGTCAGATGGGTGATGTCCTCTCCATCCAGCCGCACGGCCCCCTTGCGCACGTTCAACATGCCAAACACCGCCTTCATCGCGGTGGATTTACCCGCACCGTTGGGGCCGACAATGACGGCAATCTGCCCCTTGTCGACGGCAATCGTGCAGTCGTGCAGAATATCCGCGCCGGTGCCATAGCCGCCGGTCATCGCATCACCGATCAGAAACGGCATGCCTTCAACCCGCGGACCCGGCGCGCGGTCGCCGTGTTCCGGCTCTGCGCTACCGGTCCCTCCGGGGCGGGTAATAGAGAGATCCTTGTTGCCGCGACCATCCTGATAGGGGTTCCCGCTCATCCTGCCACGCCCTCGCTAAACGCAACTTGTATGCACGCCCTGTGTACGCGCGGTGTACAGGTTGTGTACGCACTGTGTACGGCCGGAGTCATGCGATGTGTCATGCGGTTGCCTTGTTTTTCAGGCCGGTGCCAAGATAGGCCTCGATGACCTGCTCATTGGCCTTGATTTCATCCAAAGTGCCCTCGGCCAGCACCTTACCCTCGGCCATGCAGATCACCGGATCACAAAGCCGCCCGATGAAATCCATGTCATGTTCAATGACGCAAAACGTATAGCCGCGTTCCTTGTTCAGCCGCACAATCGCGTCGCCAATGGTGTTCAGCAGCGTGCGGTTCACCCCTGCGCCGACCTCATCTAGAAACACCATTTTGGCGTCCACCATCATGGTGCGGCCCAGTTCCAGCAGCTTTTTCTGCCCGCCAGAAAGATTGCCAGCACGCTCATCCTTCAAATGATCTATCGTAAGAAATTCAAGGACTTCGTCGGCTTTCTTCAACAAGACCTCTTCTTCTTGCGCAACCAAAGCTCGCCGGAACCAGGCGTTCCACAGCTTTTCACCGGATTGCCCGCCGGGGACCATCATCAGGTTTTCCCGCACGGTCATCGAATGGAATTCATGCGCGATCTGAAACGTGCGCAGCAAGCCTTTGGTGAACAGCTCGTGCGGGGGCAGGCCAGTGATGTCCTCTCCGGCCATCATGACGCGGCCGGATGTTGGCTTAAGAACGCCCGCTATCGCATTGAATAACGTCGTTTTTCCGGCACCGTTCGGGCCGATAAGGCCGGTAATTGACCCCTCGGCAATCTCAAGCGAGGCACCGTCGACAGCATGAAAGCCGCCGAAATGTTTGTGTAGGTCTTCAACGACAATCATATCGCGATGGCCCTTCAGGATATGGGAAACAAAGCCGCCAAACAGCCCGGCCAGATCGGGCCGGGCTGTTCCTAAGCTATTGTCAGGAAAGGATTAGCGGAAACCGACCGTCATGTCCTTACCGTCCTCAATCAGAACTTCGCGGTAGTTGCCAGCGGCCTCGCCGGGGCCGACCAGTTCAACACCGGTTGCGCCAACAAAGTCGATGTCGCCACCCTCTGCCAGGATCTTAAGCGCCTTGTTCAACTCGCCCGCCTGAATAGGCTCACCCGGCGCATTGGCAACCTCGACGATCTTGTCCTTGTAAACGTTGGGATCGGATGTGCCCGCAGCCTGCATCGCCAACATAATCAGCGCAGCCGCATCATAGGACTCTGGCGCGAACGGCGAAGAGGATTCAAACCCACCGTCGTCACCGACCAGGTTTTTAAAGGTCTCGGCCAATTCGTCCGAAGGGCTGGGGTGCTGACCGCTAGAGCCGTTGATTTCACCTTTGAAGTTAGCCACCAAAGCGTCCGACATCATGCCATCTGGAAAGTGGAACGTGTCAAATGCACCGGTATCAAGCGACGCGCGCACGATGCCAGCACCACCTTGGTCAACGTAACCGGCCACAACCAGCAACTGACCACCAGCGGCGGACAATGTACCAACTTCGGCAGAGTAGTCGGCTTTGCCGTCTTCATGTGCGGCGCTGACAGTTACGGTGCCACCAGCAGATTCGAACGCTGCCTGGAATGCATCGGCCAAACCCTTGCCGTAGTCGTTGTTGGTATAGGTCAAAGCGACTTCGTTGATGTCGCGGCTCATCAGAACCTCGGTCATGACGACGCCCTGACGCGCATCAGACGGCGCCGTACGGAAGAACAGGCCGTTGTCTTCGTTGTTCATGTGGCTCAGCGCCGGGGATGTCGCCGATGGCGAAATCATCACCACACCGTTCGGCACGGCGACGTTTGCAAGCATCGCGCCCGTGACGCCGGAACAGTCACCACCAACAATGCCTTTAACGCCATCAGCTGTGATCAGACGTTCGGCAGCGGCGATTGCCGCACCAGAATCGATACAGGTCGAGTCGCCCTCGACGCCAATCACCGACGCGCCGCCCAGCAAAAGGCCGCCATCATTGACTTCTTTGATCGCAAGCGCCGCCGCCGGGCCCATATGCGCCACGGTGGTTTCAATCGGCCCGGTAAAGCCCAGAATTACGCCGATTTTTATCTCTTCGGCATGGATCGCCGAAGCAGCAAGGCCAGAGATAGCGACCGAAGTCAGTAGAAGCTTTTTCATTATGTCCTCCCCAGGACTTTTGTTTTTCACTGTGGGCAGCCTAGAACGGCTTGTTAGAAAAGGAAAGAAAGACTTGAATATGTGGCATCTACGTTAACCACTGGAAGCCGGGAACAGGCGCACTAGCTATAGAAGCAAGCAACAGGAGAATATGATGCGCATTTTGCTTACAGTTTTTCTGGTCCTTGGACTCACGTCGGGTACTTTGGCGGCGTCTCCTCGGATTTCCCCGGTGATGAGCGACCTGGACGAGCCTTGGGCGGTTGGTTTTCTGCCGGACGGTGGCATTGTCGTGACAGAGCGCGGCGGGGCCTTTTGGCATCGCAGGGCTGACGGAGACGTCGTCAGGGTTGATCATGGGTTGGATATTGCCGTGATCGGGCAGGGCGGGTTGCTGGATGTGATGATCCCGCGTGATTTTGCTGATAGCCGTGAGGTTTTTCTGAGTTTCGCCAAGCCGCAAGCCAATGGTTCCGGCACTGCACTGGCCGTGGGGCGGCTGAGTGCTGCGGGGGACCAATTAGTCGGTACGCATGTGATATTTGAGATGTCGCCGGGATCAACCGGTGGGCATCACTTTGGGTCCCGGATCGTAGAGGCTGCGGACGGCACGCTTTTTTTGACCATGGGGGAACGCGGCGAGCGTCCGGCGGCACAGGATTTGGCGCGGCACAATGGGTCTATCGTGCGGATCAACCGCGACGGCTCTGTGCCCGGTGACAATCCGTTTGTCGGTGTCGCCGGGGCTTTGCCGGAAATCTGGAGCCTTGGGCATCGCAACCCGCAGGGCGCAGCGCTGGATTTGGACGGCCAGCTTTGGGCGGTCGAACATGGGGCACGGGGCGGCGATGAGGTGAACAGAATCACGCCCGGCGCAAATTATGGCTGGCCGGTCATCGCCTATGGCCGGCATTACACCGGGTTCAAGATTGGCGAGGGCACCGAAAAACCCGGGATGCAGCAGCCTGACCATTACTGGGATCCGTCGATGGCACCGTCTGGCATGATGATCTATTCCGGCAAGCTTTGGCCGGAATGGCGCGGCGACATGTTCATCGGATCGCTGAAGTTCGACTATGTTTCTCGCCTGAGCGGGGACGATTTGGATGAGGTTGAACAGATTAAAACGCCAGAAACCGCGCGCGTGCGCGATGTGCGCGAAGGGCCGGATGGCGCAATCTGGTTTCTCAGCGTGGGCAACGGCGCGCTGTATCGCATGACGCCGGAATAAGGCGCGCTGCCGGGGTTATTCGGCCGCAGCCTCATTCGCCATGATCTCTTTGATCACCTGCACCCACATCTCTGGCGGCTGCGCGCCGGGGACCGCGTGTTGCTGTGCCACGATGAAGGTCGGCACAGAGTTCACGCCTTTTTCGCGCGCCCAGGTATCGCGCGCGCGGATATCATCGGCGTCGGCATCGCCTTGCAGCAACTGGCGCACCACGGCGGCATCCATCCCGGCCGCGTCGGCAATGTCAGCCAGAACATCGATGTCGCCAATATCGCGGCCTTCCTTGAAGTATGCCTTGAACAGGAAGGACACGACCGGCGTCTGCCGATGCTCAATCCCGGCCCAATGGATCAGCCGGTGGGCGTTAAGTGTGTTGGGCGTGCGTTTGATCCCTGCGAAATCAATTTCCAGCCCGGCCTTTTCCGCTGCGTCAACCACCGGCGCATAGGCCTGAATTGCGCCTTGCTTGCCGCCAAACTTGGTTTCCAGATATTCGCGCCGATCCATGCCACCGGCGGGCATGTCGGGGTTCAGTTGAAACGGATGCCATTCAATCTCAAACGGATGATCGCCGATCTGTTCCAGCGCCCGGTCCAGATTGGCCTTGCCGATATAACACCAGGGGCAGATCGGGTCGGACAGGATATCAAGTTTGACCATGGTCAGCCTCATATGTTTCGCGCAGGTTGCGGCGCTGGATTTTTCCGTTCGGATTTTTCGGCAACGCAGCCACGCGCGTGTAGATCCGGGGGGCCTTGTAGCGCGCAAGGCGGCTGGCCGCAAACTGATCCAGATCGGCGCGGTCGATCTCAGTTTCTGCCACATAAAATGCGGCGATAACGCTGGTATCGGCCTTCAGGCGCAGTTCCACGGCGGCGCATTCCTGAATATCCGGGTGGGTGTTCAGCATGGTCTCAACCTCAATCGGTGAAACCCGCACACCGCCCGCGTTCATCATGTCATCAGCCCGCCCCAGATAGGTGATGGCGCCGTCCTCGGCCATGCTGACAGTGTCGCCGGTGACGAACCAATCCCCCACCACTGGCTGCGGCTTTTGCGCTGCCTTGTCCCAATAGCCCAACATCAGGCCCGGATCACCAGCGCCCACAGCCAAGGTGCCGGGGCTGCCCAGCGGGGCGATCTTTTCGTCTGCCATAACCGCAATACGGCGCCCGGTCTGCGGATAGCCCAAGGTGCCGGGCAGGGCCGGGCGCGCCGGGCTGCCAGATACAAAGGTGGAACATTCCGACATACCGAAAGCCTCATGTATCGCGGTGCCGGTCTTGTCGGCCCATGTTTGACGCGTCACATCCGGCAGCTTTTCCCCCGCCGACAGACCATGGCGCAGGTTTTGCAACGCGGGCATGTTGTGGCGCAGCATTTGGCGGTACACGCCAGGCGCGGCGGCAAAGATCGTTGCGGAATAGCTGTGCAAAAGCGCGGGCAGGTCCGATGGTTTCACACCCTGACCGGGGATCAAGGCCGTGGCCCCAACCGCCCAGGGGTCCATCAGGCCCGTGCCCAGTGTATAGGTCCAGTTGAACGCGCCCGCATGCAGCAGGCGATCAGCGGCGGTCAGCCCATACCAGCCATCCCACATCATCCGCCGCGCCCAAATGGCGCGATGCGCATGGGTCACCGCGCGCGGCACGCCTGAGGTGCCAGAGGTATAGATGATATAGCCGGGCCTATTGGGGTCGCCCATGGCGAAGTCTGCGGGCGGAAGGCTGTGCATTTTTGCCAGGTCGGTGGTGGTGATCATCGGGCAGCTTAGTGCTTCTGGCAGAGACAGGCTGGGGTTTGCCACGAGCAATTTTGGGGTGATCTCGGCTGCGATTTTTGTGACCTCAGGCGCGGTCAGCAAGGCAGAGGTCGGTGCCGGGATCAGCCCGACGGCCAGCGCCGCCAGAAAGGTGATCGGGAATTCAACCGTATTGCCGAGCCGCATTAAGACCCGGTCGCCGGGTATTGCCCCAGCGGCCAGCAACCCGGTGGCGGTGCCCAGAATGGCGGCGCGTAACTGGGCGTATGTCCATTCTTCGGCGCGGTCTGGCGTGACGACCGCCAGCGCGGGTTTGTCGGGCGTGGCGCTGCCCGCAGTCAATACATATTGCGCCATATTAAACGGCGCGGGGCAGGGCGGCGGCGGGCCTTGGTCAAAGACAGAAGTCATGCGCCGTTGCTACGCAAGCGGCCTCTCGGTTGCAAGGGCTGCTTAGGGCGCGGGAAACCAGTGCCTTGTCCGGTTGGCGAACCACACAAGGGTCAACATCACCGGAACCTCGACCAGCACGCCAACCACCGTCGCCAGCGCCGCGCCGGACGTCATGCCAAACAGCGAAATCGCAACTGCAACGGCGAGTTCAAAAAAGTTGGAGGTGCCGATCATACAGGCCGGCGCCGCCACATTATGCGGCAGTTTCAGCCCCTTGGCAGACGCGTACGCGATAGCAAAGATGCCGTAGCTTTGCAGGATCAGCGGAATCGCGATCAGCACGATGGTGCCCGGTTGGGTCAGGATTGTCTTGGCCTGAAATCCGAACAACAGCACAACCGTGCCTAGCAGGCCCACCACTGACCAAGGCTTCATCCGGGCCAAGAATCCGGCCAGTGCATCGGGGCTGCGTTTTCCCAACATACGGCGGGTAATCGCCCCGGCGATCAACGGCAGCAGCACATAAAGCACCACCGACAACAACAGTGTCTCCCATGGCACTGTGACATCGGAAATCCCCAGCAAAAACGCCGCAATCGGCGCAAAGGCGAAGATCATGATGATGTCATTCACCGACACCTGCACCAGCGTATAATTCGGGTCACCTTTGGTCATTTGCGACCAGACGAAGACCATCGCCGTACAGGGTGCCACGCCCAGCAAGATCATCCCCGCGATGTATTCACCCGCCGTTTCAGGATCGACCAGATCAGCAAAGATCACCCGAAAAAACAGCCAGCCCAACGCGGCCATAGTGAAGGGCTTGATCAGCCAGTTGATCACCAGCGTCAGCAACAAGCCCTTCGGCGAGCGTCCCACATCCTTGATGGCGGCGAAATCGACCTGCACCATCATCGGGTAAATCATCACCCAAATCAGTACGGCAACCACCAGATTGACATGCGCTACTTCAAGCTGCGCCACGGCCACAAAGACGCCCGGCACAAGATTGCCCAACAGGACACCAGCAAGAATGCTGAGCCCGACCCAGACAGATAGAAAACGTTCGAAAATACCCATGGGGGTGTCCTAAATGCTTATGGCCGCCGCATTTAGGACGGCCATGTATCAGATGTACGACACGGTCAAAGCATCCGGTCCACGGCCTCGGCCCCACGAGAGATGTCGCGCCCCATGCCGCCAACCGTTTCGCATCCGGCCAATGCTGCCAACGTCAGAACAAGAACTATTAAACGCTTCATCGCCTATTCCTCCCACCACCAAACATCAGGCTGCCAGCCTATCCAATCACCATAAATCGGCAGGTTTTCGGGGTACTTCAGACGCGCGTCATGGGCAATGCGCGCAATCGTCCACTGATAGATCGGGATCACATAGCGCCCAGTGGTCAGCACCCTGTCCAGCGCCCGCGTCGCGGCAACGAAATCATCGCGGCTGGTCGAATTGAGAATCTTGTTGATCATCGCCTCAGCGGCGGGCGAATTCATGCCCATCCAGTTGCGTGTTCCCGGCGCGCTCACCCCGGCACTGCCCCAATAAAGCGTCTGCTCGTTGCCGGGACTCAGCGACATTCCGCGACGATAGTAGGTCATGTCGAAATCATATGCGTTGGTGCGTTCCTTATATTGGGCGCTGTCCACTGTGCTGACCGTGGCGGTGATTCCCAGTCGCTCCAGCCCTTGCACATAGATGTCGATGATCGCCTTACGCTCGGCCGACCCCTGCCGCAGCAGGATATCAAACGCGAACGGCTCGCCCGCAGCATTTTTCAACACGCCCTCATCGACGGTATAGCCAGCCTCTTCCAGGATCGCCGTTGCCTTGCGGATGTTTGCGCGGTTGCGGGCAGAGCCGTCGGACACCGGCAGGCTGTAGCCTTCGAGCGCTCCGGGCAACAGATCATGCTTGAACGGTTCCAACAGCTCCAAAACCCGCCCCGTTGCCGGGCCGTCCTGCATACCAAGCACAGAGTTTGAGAAGTACGACGTGATGCGCTGTTGCTTGCCGCCGGTTTGAGTCTGGTTGATGAACTCAAAATTGAACGCATGGATCAACGCGTCGCGCACGCGCCAGTCGTTAAACGGCGCGCGGCGAGTGTTCATCACGAAACCGGTGATGCCAGACGGACGTTCATGCGGGACGATTGACTTAACAACCTCACCGGCTTCAACAGCCGGAAAACCATATTGCGCATCCCACTTGGCCGCGTTGGTCTCGCGGTTCGAATTCAACTCTCCGGCTTTGAATGCCTCAAACAGCGCGGTGCCTTCGGTGAAGAACTCCATCCGGATCTCATCGAGGTTCCCGGTGCCACGACGAAACGGCAGGTCGTTGCCCCAGTAATCAGGGTTGCGTCTCAGCGACACAAAACGCCCGGCCTCAAATTCATCAATCACGTAGGGCGCGGAACTGATCGGGATTTCATCCAATCCGGACGCGGCGAAATCCTTGCCCTCCCACTGGGCCTTTTGCAGAATCGGGCGCATGCCGATGATCAGCGCCATTTCGCGATCTTCGACATTAAACGTGAACTTGACCGACCGCTCGCCGGTCTGTTCCATGCTGGCGATCTTTTTCCAAGCCCCGGCGTAGCGCGGGTGGCCGATGGTGCCCAAAGCCTCATAGGACCACATGACATCGTCAACCGTGACCGGGCTGCCATCAGAGAATCGGGCCTCTGGCCGCAGGGTGAATTCGACCCATTCGCGATTCGGGTCCGTCTCGACCGATTCGGCGATTAGACCATAAAGCGTGAACGGTTCGTCCCAAGACCGCCCCATTAGACTTTCATACGCAAGGAACCGGAGTTGCCAGGGAACAGAGCCCTTGCGGATATGAGGATTCAGGCTGTCAAAGCTGCCGACTTCGCCCGTGACAATACGCCCGCCCTTGGGGGCATCGGGGTTTGCATAGGGCAAAGACACAAAATCCGGTGGTAAGGCCGGTTCCCCATACATAGCTATGCCATGTTTGGGCTCTGCATTAACGAATTGCGCTGTTAACGAAATCCCCGCCGAGAGCGCGAAAACCCCAAGATTTGTTAGCAAATTGCGTTTCATTTCGGCAACATTCCTTCTGCTCATCGCCTTCGTTGTGTCTGAAACTACCGCTGTGTCTCAACCTTTTCAAACTTTTAGCTTGGAGCCCGGCGAAGGATTGCGTATAAAAGCATCACTGCTCGATAGGTTTCTTGCCTGTATGAAACCTGCCTCAATAACTTAACGCCCGCTTCGTGCGGGCGTTTTTTTTGGGCCCGATGCCTAGGCGTAAACATATCGGGCAGAGCCGTCTGTTCTGCGAATCTCTTTGGCCTTGGGCTTTCTGCACCTGCATCTTATATACAATGCAACCGCAGCGATAAGGGCGCAGAGAACATGTCAGCGACATTCACAGGAAAAACCGCGATCATCACCGGATCAAATTCCGGCATTGGGCTGGGCATCGCCCGCGAATTGGCCCGCGCTGGCGCTGATGTGGTTCTAAATTCGTTCACCGACCGTGACGAGGACCATGCGCTTGCGGCCGATATCGCCAAAGAATTTGGCGTGACGGCGCGCTATATCAAGGCAGACATGTCCACGGGCGATGAATGCCGCGCGCTGATCACCCAGGCTGGAGCTTGCGATATTCTGGTAAACAACGCTGGAATTCAACATGTCGCCCCGGTTGATGAATTCCCGGTCGAGAAATGGGACGCCATCATCGCCATCAACATGTCCTCGGCGTTTCACACCGCCGCCGCCGCGCTGCCAATGATGCGCAAGGCCGGCTGGGGCAGGGTGGTCAACATCGCCTCGGCGCATGGTCTGACGGCCTCGCCTTATAAGTCAGCCTATATCGCAGCCAAGCACGGCGTTGTCGGCCTGTCTAAAACCATCGCGCTGGAAACCGCCGAAGAGCCGATCACCTGCAACGCAATTTGCCCCGGCTATGTGCTGACGCCGCTGGTCGAGGCGCAGATCCCCGACACGATGAAGCAATACGACATGGACCGAGAAACGGTTATTCGCGACGTTCTATTGGCGCGCCAGCCGTCCAAGGAATTCGCCACGCTGGAACAGATCGGTGGCACGACCGTGTTCCTGTGTTCGGACGCTGCGGCGCAGATCACTGGGACGACCATTAGCGTCGATGGTGGCTGGACGGCTTTGTAGCGCAGACAATTTTGGGTACGAGGGGCGCTGCCCCTCGCGCTCTACATAATAAGGTACGAGGGGCCAGCCCCTCGCGCTCCCCGAGGTATTTTTAAACCAAAGATGGGAAATGACATGAGTGCCAAGACGCATGTGAAACGGATTAATCTGGCATTGCAGGGCGGCGGCGCGCATGGAGCGTTTACCTGGGGGGTCCTTGACCGCCTGCTGCAAGAGGATGATCTGGAGATTGCCGCGATATCAGGCACTTCGGCGGGGGCCTTAAACGGGGCCGCACTAAAGGCCGGTCTGGTCGAAGGCCGCAGCAAACAGGCGGCGCGCGACAACCTTGATTGGTTGTGGGAGCAGATGGGTGCCATCAGTGACCCGCGTTTGGGGGCCTGGATGTCGGCCTTTTTGCCTGACCCTGGTGTGGTGTCAAAGCTGATAGAGATATCGCCGCTCTTTGCAATGACCGATGCCGCCAGCCGGGTATACAGCCCTTATATGTTCGGCCCGTTTTACGACAACCCGCTGCGTCGCATCGCCGAACGTTTCCATTATGATGCGGTGTGTGCAGACGACGGCCCAGCGTTTTTCGTCTGTGCTACGAATGTGCGCACGGGCAAGATCCGGGTGTTTTCTGGCAAACATATCAATACCAACGCGGTTCTCGCCTCGGCTTGTTTACCGACGATTTTTCAGGCCGTAGAGGCAACAGACCCCGAAACGGGCACGACAGAGTTCTATTGGGACGGGGGGTATACCGGCAATCCGGCGCTGTTTCCGATGTTTGAGCCGGAGTTCCCGGATGACATTGTGGTGGTCAATATCAATCCGCTGGAACGCCGCGAAGTCCCCAAGACGGCGCAGGACATCCAGAACCGGATCAACGAAATCGGCTTTAACACCTCATTGCTTAGCGAGCTGCGCGCGATTCAATTTGTGCGCGACCTGATCGCCGAGGGGAAGATCAAGAAAGGCACAATGAAGGACGTGCTGATCCATATGATCGCCGATGATGAATTGATGAATTCACTGTCCGTGGCGACGAAAATGGTGCCCACCGCGCATGTGCTAAATGAGTTGAAACAGGCCGGGCGACGCGCAGCGGGGCGGTTTTTGAATGACCACATGGATAAGCTGGGCGTGACAGGCAGTGCGAATTTGCAGGCGATGTTTGGCTAAGGCCTACGCCTCGGCGCGCTCTTTCGTCGGCAGGCTGGCCGGATCAATCGGCGGCACTTTACCATTCGGATAGACCAAGCCCGCAGAAATCACCAGTTTGGCGCAGTCTTCAACGCTCATCTTCAGTTCGATGATGTCGCCTTTCGGCACGAACAGCAAAAAACCAGAGGTAGGGTTCGGCGTGGTCGGCAGAAAGACCGAAACCAGTTGGTCATCGACCGGAATCCTGTCTTGCACCTCGCCCTTGGCGTTGGTGGAAATAAACGCGATGGCCCAGATGCCTTTGCGTGGATATTCCACAAGACAGGCCTTCTCAAAGCTGGTTTCGGATTGGGCAAAAACCGTTTCTGCGATTTGTTTCAATCCGTTATAGATCGACCGCACCACCGGCATCCGATCTACCAACTGTTCACCCCAGGCCAGTAAGGAGCGACCGATCAGGCCTTTGGCAATCCAGCCTACCATGATTGTGAACAGCAAAAACACGACGACGCCGACGCCGCGAATATTGAGCACCTTATCGATACCAAACAAAGTGCGCAGGATGTTTTCGGGCTGATAGGCAAAGGGTACAAACGGCAACACAAAGCCATCAACCCAACCAATGACCGCCCAGATCAACCAGACCGTCAGGCCGATAGGCGCAATAATCACTAACCCCGCAAGGAAAGAGTTGCGCAGCCCGGCAAAGCGGGCACGGCGGGGTTTCGGATGGTCTGTGTCGTTCTGCTCGAAGGGCGTTGTCATATTTTACCGGCTGATAGCGTGCAAAAATCTACATAGGGGCTTTGTGCCAGTCCCACAACAAGATCACCGAAATCTGCCTGTATCACGCGCCAATCGTGCTTAGTTCTTTGGCAATTGCGGCTGCTAAACGGGCATTGTTGAGCACAAGCGCAACGTTCGCCTTCAATGAGCGCCCGCCGGTCAGATCAAATATCCGGCCTAGAAGGTAGGGCGTGACAGCTTTGCCGCTGATGCCCTGTGTGGCGGCATCGGCAAGGGCAGTGTCGACGGCAAGCTGTATTTCGTCAAAACCGATCTCATCCTCTTTGGGGATCGGGTTGCAAATCAACTGGCCGCCGGCGACGCCCATATGTCGCCGCATCCGGTGCGTGCGCGCCAGCGCTTGCGGCGTGTCATAGCGCAGCGGGGCTTTTAGGCCGGAACTGCACGACCAAAAGGCCGGGAAATCATTTTGCCCATAGGCAATCACCGGCACGCCGTAGGTTTCCAACACCTCCAGTGTTTTGGGCAGGTCGAGTATGGCCTTGGCCCCCGCGGCGACCACCGACACCGGCGTCAACGCCATTTCGCGCAGATCGGCGGACACATCAAAGCTGTTTTCGGCCCCGCGATGCACGCCGCCGATGCCGCCGGTGGCAAAGACCTGAATGCCCGCCAGATGCGCGGCGATCATTGTTCCTGCCACGGTGGTTGACCCGGTGGTACCTGCGGCGATGGCGACGGGCAGATCGGCGCGCGACAGTTTCAGCACGCCGGTTGCGACGGACAAGGCCTGCAATTCCTGATCGGACAGGCCGATATGCAACTGGCCCTTTAGCACCGCAATCGTCGCTGGAACCGCGCCCGCCTCGCGCACGGCGGCCTCTACCTTGCGGGCGGTTTCCAGGTTTTGCGGGCTGGGCATGCCGTGGGTGATGATGGTGGATTCCAGCGCCACGATGGGCGCGCCAATGCGACGGGCCTCTGCGACCTCGGGCGAATAATGCAGCGGGATCATGTTGGTATATCTCCGGATATGTAGACTGCGGCGGCCTGTAATGCTGCGTCAAGCGCGGCTTGTGGCGGTTTGCCTTCGGCCTCGGCGGCAATATGCGCCGCCATGAAGGTATCGCCCGCGCCGGTGACGCGCGTCACCATGACTTCGGGCGGGGTGGCGGTGAAGATGCCGCTTGGCCCGGCCTCTGTCGCCGGTTGGCCACCGTGGGTGACTAACACACGCGCGGCCCCGCGGTCTTGTAGGGCGGCGGCG
>Ga0315339_1001439_pt1 | contig 21057 bp, 21 predicted proteins | sample ASW17metaG_FD_204514 | JGI IMG/M metagenome (GOLD analysis project Ga0315339, IMG submission 204514) | Ammonia-oxidizing marine archaeal communities from Pacific Ocean, United States - ASW #17 | ecosystem: Environmental > Aquatic > Marine > Oceanic | place: USA: California | collected 2016-12-05
AGACGCGTAGACGTGAAGCCGCCGAAGCGAAACGCCGCAAGGAAGAACTAAGGCGCAAGTTGGCCGCTCAAGTAAATAGGGAAAGGGAAAAACTCAAGACGCATGCCACCTTTCTCAAGCGTCAGGTGGCGAAAAACATCGTTTCCAACTCGAAATTGGCGCAGGCACTGGTCCCTTTGGTTAAGCGTCTCGAGGACGGTCTTTCTTCCAACGACCTCTCTGTTCTCGAAGGACTCAAAGGCAGGGCAACTGATGCTCTCAGGAAACACGGTCTCTCAAACCAGTATGCCCAGGTCCGGAAACTGATGACGGCGGCGCGCAAGGCAAAACGGGAGAAGGCCGCGGCGGCGGAACGGGAGAAGAAAGCAGCGGTATTTGCCGCGAAGGAGCGGAAAAAAGAGGAAGCGCGCCTGGTTGCTGAGAAGAAAGCAGCGGCAGCACTGGCAGCCAGGCAGGCAAAGGAGCGCAAGGCGCTGCAGAAGCAGGATAAGGCGCTTGCGGCGAGGCAGGAGAAGTATCACGAGGCGGTGGCCGTTGTCATCGGTAACCGGAAGTACGCGAACCGCGTGCCTGAAGTTTCCTTTGCCCATAACGACGCCCGTGCCATGCGTAAATATCTCATTGATCTGGGGTACCGAGAGGGCAACATCATTTACATCAAGGACGCGACCCAGTCCCAGCTGTTGGCCGTGTTTGGCACCGAGAAATCCCACCGCGGTAAATTGTTCAGCTACGTGCGTCCGGGTGAATCGGATGTGACGGTATTTTATTCCGGGCATGGTGTTCCGGGTTTGAAGGACCGCCGCGGTTACCTCCTTCCGGTGGACGCCGATCCAAACCTGGTGGAACTCAACGGCTATCCCATCGATCTTCTTTACGGCAACCTCAACAAGGTAGGTGCGAAGACGATGCGCGTGTACATGGATGCGTGTTTCTCCGGTGACAGCCCCAGGGGCATGCTGGTGCGTGCGACATCGGGTATTTCGGTCAAGCCACGGATGCCCAAGAAGAAGGCGGGCAGTGCGATGATCAGCATCACGGCGGCACAGGGGGATCAGTTTGCGAGCTGGGACGAGGATGCGAAGCACGGTCTCTTCACCAAACACCTTCTAACGGCACTCGATGGCACTGCCGACAAGGGACGTTACGGCAACGGTGACGGGAAGGTCACGGTGGAAGAGGTCAAGACGTATCTCGATCGCGAGATGACCTATCAGGCCCGTCGCCGGTACAACAGGGATCAGGTGGCGACGGTTCAGGGCGACAGCAAACTGGTGTTGTCCAGCTACCGGTAACGGCAGGTAGTTGAAGGGCAGATCAGGAAGGTGGCGTCTTCTATTTTGTGCGAAGAAACTCACCCCCAACCAACTAACTTCAATTCTTCCCCTCTTTATGCAATCATCACGGAATGAAAAGACTGCTGCCAGTTCTGATGGGTTTTGCACTTCTGTTGTTGTCCTCAACAGAGGGGTGGAGTTTATCCAATAGTCTATATCCAAACTCTATGGGAGATTAAAAATGAAGCTCGTTCGCTATGGCCCGCGCGGTAAAGAAAAACCTGGTCTAATAGATCTAAACGGAAATATACGAGACCTTTCAAAGGTCCTGCATGATATAAATGCTGAGGCGATTTCACCCAAAGGAATTGCGGCAATTAAAAAGCGTGACCCCAAACGCCTTCCTTTAGTAAAGGGTCGACCGCGACTTGGCCCACCAGTCGTCGAACGACGCACATTTGCCATAGCTCTTAACTACCGCCAGCATGCAGAAGAAGCGAAAAGACCAATTCCTCCAGAACCGTTGGTCTTTACAAAGGAATGCCCCCTGACTGGGCACCGTGATAATATTATTATACCTAAGGGTTCCAAGAAGACAGACTGGGAAATCGAACTTTGTCTGGTTATGGGTCGTAAAGCGAGTCATGTAAGCAAGAAAGATGCTCTGAAATACGTAGCAGGTTACTTTGCAGGTAACGACGTTTCTGAGCGAGAATGGCTCTTGGAACGCGGTCCTTTTACTCAATGGATAACCGGTAAAAGCCCAGATACATTTGGTCCCATAGGTCCTTGGCTTGTGACTCCTGACGAATTAGGTAACCCTCAGAAGCTACACATGTGGCTAGAAGTCAATGGCAAACGTTTTCAAGATAATTATACTTCAGATATGATTTATGACTGTGCCACCCTAATATCGTTTATGAGCAAAATGATAACTCTGTACCCTGGTGACATAATCTTTACCGGAACTCCTCAAGGTGTGGGCCTTGGGCAAAAGCCGAATCCGATTTATCTAAAGGTCGGTGACCTAGTAACAATGGGTATCGAAAAGCTCGGCGAACACCGCTACGTCTGCGTAAAGGGCAAATAATAAAAAAGCAAAATGGGGAACAAGGCCTAGAGCTAGGTTATTAATATAAATAGAAAGTAGCTTTGGATGGGTATCGGAGCGTTGAAGGGAACGGTCTTGAAAACCGGCAGGCGTTCAAGCCTCTCGTGGGTTCGAATCCCACCCCATCCACCATTTACCCTATATTTATTAACTAAATCAAAAAGTTAGGAGCCCGACCAGTTCCCTACCCACATTAAAAAACCGCTTTAGGGGCGTAGAAGCGCTCCATGCGCTAACTAACTTCATTTCTTTCCCACTTTATGTAATCATCCCAGTATGAGAAGATTTCTGAAGCCAGTTCTGATGGGTTTTGTGGTCCTGTTGTTGTCTTCAACAGAGGGGTGGTCGGGACTCCTCACTCTCGATCAGGTTGTCAATGAGGCCGCAAAAAATTAGACGTCACCGCCGTAACGCGGTAGAAGAAGAAAATAAACGGTGATAGTGACCTTTGCGTTAATCGGCGCAGGGTCGGAAATTGAAAAACAGGAGGAAACAGATTATGGCTTTTAAGACGCTGATTTTGGCAGGAGCAATTCTTGCCGCATCCTTATCAACAACATTTGCCGGCACATTGGAGGATGTAAAATCTCGCGGCATTTTGAACTGCGGCGCCAGTGAGGGTGTTCCCGGTTTCTCGAACCCCGATGCAAATGGTAACTGGGCCGGTTTGGATTCAGATATTTGCCGCGCCATCGCTGCTGCAATTTTTAATGACCCGACAAAAGTAAACTTTGTACCGCTGGCATCGAAGCAGAAAATTCTGGCCGTGGTCACCGGACAAGTTGATCTGACATCGCGCACCACGACCTGGACCATGAAACGCGATACAAAAGAAGGCGTCGATTTCACCACGATCGTTTTCTACGATGGTCAAGGTTTCATGGTGCGCAAAGACCTTGGTGTTACCGATGCGCGGCAGCTTAAGGGTGCCACCGTCTGCGTTACCACGGGCACGACAACGGAACTCAATCTGGCTGACTTTGCGCTGGCGAATAATATCAAAATGGAAGCCGTCGTCTTTGAAGGCAAAAAGGAGGCGGTCAACGCCTATAAATCGGGCCGGTGTGATGCATTTACGACAGATTCCAGTCAGTTGGCGGCATGGCGTACAACCATGAAAAATCCAGGCGATCACCTCATCCTGAAAGAGTTGATCTCAAAAGAGCCTTTATCTCCTTTGGTGCGCCACGGCGACAACAAATGGAAAGATCTTGTAACCTGGGTCATCAATGGATTGATCACCGCCGAGGAACTTGGCGTGACGTCCAAAAATGCCACCGATATGGCCGCTAATACGAAGAACCCGACGATCAAGCGTTTGCTGGGAACTTCAGGCGAATTTGGTGTTTATATCGGTCTGGAGAAAGACTGGATGCTCAGAGCCATTACCAAGGTCGGTAATTACGGCGAAATCTTCGAGCGCAATCTTGGTCAGGGCACACCGCTGAAATTGAAACGCGGTGTCAATGCGTTGCCCAGGGATGGCGGTCTGCTTTACGCGCCTGCATTCCGCTAATACGACATTGCCTGCATTCCGCTAATACGACATTGTTGAGTATGGGCGGGCATTGAATTGCCCGCCCATTGTCTTCCCCGACAATTCACTTGGCGGTCTTTCTTATGCAATTGCTAGAGAAAATTAAATTCCTGAACCACAGATCGTTATTGCGGGGCCGGGTCTATTCTTTTGTAATCCAGTTTTTATTTATGGCGCTTGTCGTGTGGGCAGTTTATGCGCTGATGATCTCGACCCAGGCGAACCTGGAAGCGCGCGGCGTTGATTCTGGATTTGATTTTCTTGATCAGCGCGCCGGTTTTCCAATCAGTGTTTCTTTGATCGAATATACGCCAGATGACAGCTATGGCCGAGCGTTTCTTGTCGGTGCCCTGAACACTATATACACAGCAATTATCTGCATCATTCTAGCCACCATAATCGGTGTTCTGATGGGAGTTACGCAGGTTTCAGGGAACATGCTTGTGGCCAAATTAGCCGAAATCTATGTTGAAATTATGCGTAATATTCCCGTACTGCTTACCCTGTTGTTCATCTATGGGGTGGTGTTGGCCCGCCTGCCGAGGGTGCGCAATGCCATTGAGTTATTTCCCGGTGGGTATTTATCCCAGCGTGGCATTTATTTTCCACAACCCGTCCCTCTGTCCGGATTTGGCTTTGTTATTGCGAGCTTAATTGCCGCGATAATTTTAAGCATTTTTTTTCAACGCTGGGCGCGGAAAAAGCAGCGAGCAACGGGATATGATTCTCCAGTTATTCGAGTTAATCTGGCTCTATTGATTGGATTGCCGACAGTCGCATATCTGATAGCGGGCCAACCGCTGGACTGGGACGTCCCGACACTGCAAGGGTTCAACTTCCAGGGCGGTCTGACGTTAAAACCCGAATTTGTGGCGCTTGTTGTGGGGCTTTCGCTTTATCGCGGCGCCTTTATCGCTGAAAACGTTCGCGCCGGCATCATGGCGGTTTCCAAGGGACAAATTGAGGCGGCTTATGCTCTTGGGTTGGAGCCGGGCAAAGTCATATCGCGGGTCACCCTGCCGCAAGCCCTGCGAGTTATCATACCCGCGACCACCAATGATTACGCCAGTTTGGTAAAAGATTCCTCGCTCGCAATCGCTATTGGCTTCGCCGATATAGTGTCGGTGGGCGGCACAATGATTGGCCAGAACGGCCAGGCTTTGGAAGTCATAGCCATCTGGATGGCTGTCTACCTGACCATCAATCTCATCGTTTCGGTTGCCATGAATGCGGCCAATCGAAAATACCAGATTGTTGAGCGTTAGATGGCAAATCTGGTGTTTATCCCCGCTCCGGACTTGCCACCTCCGCCTGGACAGGTAGGTATTATCCGATGGCTGAAGCTAAACTTTTTCAAAGATACGTTTAGCAGTGTTCTAACTCTTCTGGGCCTCTACTTCATTTTCTGGATTACCGGACCCCTGCTGTCTTGGTTCATTCTGGATGCAGTGTATGCAGGCGATTCAGCTGCTTGCAATGCGGCAGAGGGTGCCTGCTGGTCATTCATTAGAGCCCAGATCAAACTGTTTCTTTTTGGGTTGTTCCCCCGCGATCTTTTGTGGCGCCCGATCCTCGCCGCGGCCCTACTGGCTATCACATTTGCCCTTACGGCCACGAGGATCATCCCGGTGCTTGCAATGGTCTTGTGTTGGACAGCTCTGGTTTTAATTTCCTATTGGCTGTTTGCTGGCGGCTTTGGATTGCAGAGTGTACCGACCACCAAATGGGGCGGACTGATGCTGACCTTGATGTTGTCTGTTATCGGCATCGTGGCTTCCATTCCCCTCGGTATTCTTCTGGCTCTTGGCCGGCGGTCAAAAATTGGCCTGATCAGTTTCCTGTCGGTAGTATTTATCGAAAGCATTCGAGGTATTCCACTGGTAACCATCCTGTTCATGGCAACAATCTTGTTACCATTGTTCATGGCGCAAGGTGCGGACCTTAGCACGGTTTTTCGGGTTCAGATCGGAATCATCCTTTTTTCTACCGCCTATATTGCAGAAGTCGTTCGCGGGGGGCTTCAGGGGATCGATAGCGGACAACAGGAAGCCGCCGATGCCCTTGGGCTTTCTGGTTGGAAATCAACTGCTTTGATCATTTTGCCGCAAGCATTGGCTAATGTATTGTCACCGCTGATCGGGCGCTGTATTGCCCTTCTGAAAGATACGGCTTTGGTGATCGTCGTCGGCCTTCTGGATTTTTTGGGCATTGCAAAAGCCGCTGCGCAAAGCGCGCTGTGGCTCGGCTTTGAGGCCGAGGCCTTTATTTTCTGCGCCGCTATTTACTGGGTGCTGTGTTTTGGACTGAGCCGCTATGGGCGAAGTCTTGAACAGATAGGCGCGGCAAAATAACACTAGCAGGAAACCGTCATATTAAGGACATCGGGATGAGTGAGAAGATTGCAGAAAGTCGGGGAGGGCGACAAAAGCCTCCGGCGGTCATTGAACTGACCGATGTCCATAAATGGTATGGCAATTTCCATGCACTCAAAAACATTGATTTAACTGTCAGAAAAGGTGAGAGAATTGTAGTTTGCGGACCGTCGGGATCAGGTAAATCTACCTTGATCCGATGCATCAACCGGCTGGAAGTACACCAGCGCGGCTCTATTCATGTCAATGGCGTGCTATTGACCAACCAGACCAAGAACATCAAGGAAGTGCGCCAGGAGGTTGGTATGTGTTTCCAGCAATTCAACCTGTTCTCGCACATGACCATATTGGAAAATCTCACACTGGCTCCGATCTTGGTGCGAAAAATGCCAGCCAACGATGCGGTCGATCTGGCAATGTCCTATCTCAAGCGGGTCAATATTGCAGACCAGCATGACAAATACCCCGGGCAGCTTTCCGGCGGTCAGCAACAGCGTGTGGCCATTGCGCGGTCCTTGTGCATGGCGCCCAAAGTAATGTTGTTCGATGAGCCAACGTCGGCACTAGACCCTGAAATGATCAAGGAGGTTCTTGAAGTCATGGTCGATCTGGTTAACGAGGGTATGACCATGATTTGTGTGACCCATGAAATGGGATTTGCCAAATCGGTTGCCGACCGCGTGGTGTTTATGGATATGGGGGAGATTGTTGAGGAAAATACACCAGACGAGTTTTTCGACAATCCCCAAGTGGACCGCACGCAGTCATTTCTCAACCAAATTCTGAGCCACTGAGCGCACAATGAGGGCTCTAAACGGTGCTTTCCAATTATGAATTCACGCCATGAATAAAGATCATATACAGCCCGAATTTGTACTTGTGATAACGGGACGCGCCTTCATATCCGATGATGTTTCCAGCGCTCTCACTCATACTGTTTCAAAATATTGCGGAGTAATGCCGGTCAGCGAAAGACTTGGCGATGTGGCCCTGGAATATGGGCTTGACCGGAATTACAACGGCCTGGTCACGGCATTGGAAGAACACTACGGCAGTGCCAAACTTGGAATAACAGTCACTCCACTTGCCTCACAAGGATTATTACGTTCCAACAGTGTTGAACTTGGTGAGGACGTGGTCGTTGCTGGATTCCCTTTTGGTGACATTTTCAGTAACACCATCAAAATTACGAAGGGTGTTGTGAGTGCCAAACGTGGAATGAGCAATGACAGTGGGCAATTCCAAATTGATGCGGCAGTCCAACCTGGCAACAGTGGTGGTCCTATCTACGATGAAAATGGGAACATAGTTGGAGTGGTGGTTGCCCAACTGAATAAGATGAAGTTTGCAAAAGCAACAGGGTCAATGCCAGAGAACGTGAACTTCGGTATCAAGGCATCCACTGTGAGGCAGTTTCTCAACGCATCTGGACTTCCCACAAAATGGTCTAAACGGTCAAAGAGTATGTCCACCAGAGAACTTGCCAAGATAGCCAAAAGTCAGACCGTGATGGTGGTGTGTCATCGGTGAGGGCGAAGAACTCTCCCCACCAACTAACTTCATATGTAATCATCACGGAATGAAAAGCATTAAAGGACGTCATCGCCACCCCTCGCTAGGATAAATCCAAATCATCTTGCTCAGACGGGGTATTTCAAAGTCGTCGCCGTATTTATCTTTCAGCGCGACCACATCCAGCTTCTTGGACCTTCCGCAATCATTGCAGTTGGCGTTGAGTTTGTATTTTCCAAACAAGCTTCCAAGCGTTGCTGCTCTCATAGTCGATCCCATCTTCGCTATTTTGAGTATGCCCCTTTGGTCAAGCGAAGTGCTTTCAATCGCGCAACTTTTTCCAGTTCCGCTTGCTTCGCTTCCTCGTTTTCTGACAAGTTCTGCTTAGGTTTTTGGGTTTGCTTGAACAGGGTCTCGGCCCTTGCAATTGCACCCATTTTTGGGGTTCTGCTCATGTAAGCTATCCTCGTTGTTGGCAGAGCATTACCTCAATTCTTAAATTCCAACAAACATCTTCGTAGGAGAAATACCTTGCTCAGTTTAATCAGCTCTGCATTGAGCCTGTTTTCGTCCGCCATACCTAAAGTTATGGATGTGTGGCAGGACAAAAATGACAAGGCCCATGAGTTATCCCTTCTCAAAGCTCAAGCAGAAATAACCCTCGATCAGTCCGCTATCGACGCCAGTATTCGTTAAGTCGAAAGTATCCACATCACGATAGTAATATCAAAGGATCTATCTGGGTGGAGAATACCAGGGCGTTGGTTAGGCCGATCATGGCTTATTCGTTTATGGCGTTATTCATCGTCGTCGAAGTAACGACTTTTATTACTTTGCTAGACGCTGGTTTAGGGGCAAGGGATGCCCTTAACAAAATTTGGGACGATAGGGTAATGGCTCTATGGGCCTGTATCTTAACTTTCTACTTCGGCGGACGTCAGTTCAATAAGAAGTAAGGTTAGAAGCCGATTAACTCCGCTAAAGGGAAAAACCAAGCAAGTCCTATAAGGACCAAGGCAAGAATGACTAAATCGAGGAAGAACCACTTCACGGCAAAAAGGCAGCGAGACTAAAGGCTCATCGCTAGGGTTAAGCCTTACTCGTCTGTTCTCTTTCAGAGCTTGTTTTTTCTTGCTTTGATTTAGCCATCCGATAAACAACTTTGGCAGCACAAGAGGCTGCTACGGCCATTCCAGCCATCGAGGCTAAGCCTGCTACATAAACAATAGTTTTTAGGATCCGTGTCATAATGCTTGGTCTTAGCATTATAAAAAGGGTGTGACTACCCTAATGCTGGAAGCTGACTAATGTCTAACGATCAGTTGGCAGCGACGACATTGAACCGTTTCAAAGCCGCTAAAGTTGTAAAATATGTCTTTTGCCGTCCGGAACCAAACCCCGAAAAACCTTCTACTTGTAAATCATGGAAGCCAAGTAGGCACAATAAACGACCAATAATTTTGCGCATCTCCTAACAACACCTTCAATCGAATAGCAAAAAGCGAGGCCGACGCAGGAGGTCAGTCTTAGGGGAGAGCAACGCTCAGGCCGACCTCGCTAGTTGTCGAAAAGGATATTCAACCCTGATTATCAGGGCATTGAAAATATAAGGTTGAATTATGGCGCATGTAAGGCAATCCATCAGGGATAACGCAATGACCACCGTTACAGGAATATCGACGAATGAGGCACATCAATGAACGTGGCATCGCAATGGTTAAGAGCTTTGAAGGACTCGCCCTTCGCCCTTACGTTTGCGCTCGGGGAGTTGTTTCTGTGGGTTATGGCGCTACCGTTGGCTGGGATGGCCGACCATTTAATCTAGATATGGAACCAATTAGTGAAGCTGAAGCGGATGCTTTTCTCGTTCGTGACTTTGAGAGTGCCGAAGGATGGGTTCGTCGGCTTATTAAAACGGCACTTACCGAAAATCAGTATTTCGCTCTAACGTCGTTTACTTTCAATGTAGGCGCTGGCGCACTCCAGCGCAGCACTCTAAGAATAAAACTGAACAGGGGAGAGTACCAAGGTGCAGCTGATGAGTTCCCTAAGTGACGTATAGCAGGGGGCCGAATACTGGCTGGATTGGTTAGACGCAGGGCAGCGGAACGTATACTCTTTATACTGTAGATTGACGTCGATTATTGTAAGTCTACTAAAAATTGAGCTAAATATTACTAGAAACCCTCTGAAGATGCCTATTTAATTAAATATATCGGTTAAAAAATGTTCCAATATAGTTCCAATAAGGGACAAAAATAGACGCATTCAGGTAAAAATAGAGAAAGAACTAACTAATTGAAATAAAATAATAATAAACCATAAATAGCGACGGAAGGGAATCTGTGCCGGTGTGCTGGCTGGTCTTCAAAACCAGTGAAGGCCGTAAGACGGTCTTAGTGGGTTCGACTCCCACTCTCTTCCGCCAACATATGAGAAATATTTTGTTTCTCAATATTTAAACACACATCGATTACAGGATTACCTCATGAATGAGAAACTAGTTTCCCGAACCGAAAATGGAATAGGATGGATAATTTTCAATAACGCAGAAAAGCGTAATGCTGTATCTCTCCAGATGGCGAAGCGTGCTGCCGAGTGTATAAAGGAACACGAAGAAAATGATGAAGTCCGTGTCCTAATCATTAAAGGTGAAGGGGGAAATTCGTTTGTCTCGGGGGCGGATATATCAGAGTTTGAGAAAATCAGGTCCACACCTGAGGGTGTGAAGATGTACGAAGCCACATCAAACCAAATGTACCAAGGGTTGAGAGATTGCGCAAAAACAACGATAGCAATGATCCAGGGTTATTGTATGGGAGGTGGTATTGCACTAGCCTGTGCCTGTGATTTTCGTATTTGTTCTAAAAATTCAATATTTTCCGTTCCAGCAGCCCGCCTGGGAATTTCTTACGGTCCCAACCATACAAGATGGGTGGTCGAGGCGGTTGGGTTCTCATCGGCAAAAGAAATATTAATGACTGCCCGTAGGTATTCGGCAGAAGAAGCGCACCGCATAGGTCTTGTAAATCACCTGGTGGAGAACTCAGAGATACAAGGCTTCACCATTGAATACGCGGCAACTATTGTCAACAATGCCCCACTTTCAGTATTGGCAGCCAAAGCAATCGCTCGTCAGGTAAGCAAAAACTCAGGAGACTGGGATCGGGAACTTTGTAGCGAATGGATGAAAAAATGTACGTCGAGCCAAGATTATAAAGAGGGGAGGCTGGCTTTTATGGAAAAACGACTACCCAATTTTACAGGAGTTTAACTCTAACTAAAATCTGTTTTGAATCATGATCTGAAATTTTATCTGTTTGACCTTGTCCCGCGTAACGGGTAGTGGCGTTGTATTAAATTCAGGCAGATCAGTACCCAATCGCCATGCCGTCTTTTCTTGGTTCCGATGCACCTCGTAGAACACCATTATCCCAGTCTATCCATATGGCTTGTGCACCGCCAATTGGACGTGCTGGAATATAAGTCCTGTGGCCTTTAGATTCTAAACCCCTTACAACATCCTGTGGCAGCCCCGTTTCTATCTGAACTCGTTCTTCCGGGTCATCGACATCCGGGAAAACTCTAGTGCAGTCGAGTGCTTCCTGAAGATCCATTTTGTAATCAATCAGATTACTTATAAGATGCACATGACCGCATGCTTGGTATTGCCCACCCATTACACCAAATGGCATTTGCGCACGTCCATCCTTAGATAGCATTCCAGGTATAATAGTGTGCAGTGGCCTCTTGTTGGGAGCTATGCAGTTAGGGTGTCCGGGATCAATGACAAACCCCTGGCCACGGTTTTGAAGAACAACACCACTTTTGGGAGCTGTCAGACCAGAACCAAATGAAGAAAAAAGAGTATTTATAAAACTAACCGCATTACGGTCTTTGTCTACGACTGTGAGATAAACAGTATCATTGTGTCTAGGAAGATTTGTAGGAGGAATATTTGGCATTCTCTTGCTTATATCAATCTGAGCGCGTTCAGTTGATGCGTGATCTTCTGACAACCACTCTTCCACTGGAACGTTTCCAAAATCAGGATCCCCTAGTATGGAATTTCGATTCCGGTAGGCGAGGCGCATCGCCTCAATTTCAAGATGTAGGCGATCGGCAGAAACAGGGTCGTACGATGCCATGTCAAATCCTGAGAGAATATTCAAACCTTCAAGTGCAACAATTCCCTGACCATTAGGCGGACATTCGTAGACATCGTATCCTCTGTAATTAGTATGGATAGGTTCTACATATTTACCGCTATAGGAAGCAAAATCTTGCAGGGTGTGTAATCCCCCAAGACTTTCTAAGAAAGCGACAATATCTTCGGCAACCCATCCGTTATAAAATCCTTCTTTGCCATTCCTGGCTATGTATTCAAGAGTATTTGCTAGAAGGGGGAGTTTAACTAATCTTCCTATTTTGGGCGGTTTGCCGTCGAAGAGATACTGATCACGCGACGTCGGGTCTTTGGAGAGAAGTTCTTCACATAAACTCCAGTCATAAGATTGGCGGTGATTTACTGGTGCGCCGTTACGGGCATATTCTATGGCCGGTAAAAGAACATCTTTGAAGCTCAGAGTGCCGTAATCGGCAAGAAGTTGCCACCACGCATCGATCGCTCCAGGGATAGTGACAGAGTGAGGGGTCTGCTGTTCGATGCTAGAGATACCGTTTTTGATATACCAATCAACCTCCGCTGCCTTTGGTGCGATGCCTGATCCGTTGTAAGCGATTACTTCTTGGCCCTTTGGAGAATAAAGGCAAAAACAGTCCCCACCAATGCTTGTTGACTGTGGTTCAACGACGCATTGAACTGCGACGGCGGCAACCGCCGCGTCCATCGCATTCCCACCTGATAATAATATTTTGAGCGCAGTGCTAGTGGAAAGTGGATGGGACGTGGCGGCCATCCCATTGGGTGCATGAACTGTCGATCGTCCAGGTAAAAATAAATCTCTCATGAAAATTGTCGTTTTCTATTAATTGTTTTCTTCATAAACTATCCTAACTTTATACATGGATACCTCTGATAACAAATCGAAATTAAAAGTTTACCCAAGGAGAATGTTATGGATCTTGGTCTAAATGGTAAGAGAGCGCTAGTACTGGGTAGTTCCCAGGGTATTGGAGCAGAGATTGCTAGGGTTTTAGCACGGGAAGGCTGTAACGTGTACGTAGGGGCTCGGCGGCTTGATCATATTCAAAGTTTGGCTGATGAATTAAGCGAAGAATTTAATGTTGATGCTAAGGCTTACCCAATCGACTTATCTGATGCTATTTCAGTGGAAAAGTTATGTGAAATGATTACCCATGAATGGAAGATCGATATTCTTCTCAATAATGCTGGTGGCCCCCCTCCTTCCCCTAGCACCGGGGTTCGAGATGAAATCTGGGAGGGCAGTCTCCAAAGTCTTCTCATGTCAACTATACGACTCTCCGAAGCAGCCGTAAAAGGAATGCGAGAGCGGGGGTGGGGACGAATTCTTACAGTCGCCTCTTCTGGTGTCATTCAGCCAATCCCAAACCTCGCCGTATCCAATACTGTTCGCTCGGCCGTCGTTGGTTTTACTAAGACTTTATCAAATGAAGTTGCTAAAGACGGCATTACAGTAAATATGGTTTTACCGGGCCGCATTGATACTGAGCGCCTTGCCTCAATTCACAAAGCCTCTGCGAATAAGCAGGATATGACATATGAAGAATTTAGAGATAATTCGAGATCTTCGATTCCAGCTCGTCGTTTTGGAACTGTGAAAGAGTTTGCAGAGGTAGCGGTCTTTTTAATGAGTGTTTGTGCCTCTTATATTACCGGATCAGTGATCCGTGTTGATGGCGGTGTAATTCAATCCGTCTAACTAAGTTATTTACCTAATCCCCTGACCTGTTGACGGGCCCAGGCAACGCGAAGTTCTTTGCTGTCATCAAAGTCGTTGACCCCCAACCAAGCTTCATAAAATTCTCTGTCCATGAAAGCCACAGTTACTTCTCCCCCAATGCGCTCAATAGCTTTTTTTGTTCTAGCAATAAAGTTTCCATGAATACTTGAGGAACCGAGTTCTTCAAATAACTTCGGTTCATAAAGTGCGAATGCTTCATTGTTCAAAAATCTTATTAAAATTACTTCGCGTTCATTTAATTGACTAAATATATCCAACTCTGAAAATACAGCGGTCTCAACCATCGCATCGAGCCTTGCCAGCTTTTCCTGATGCTCTTGATGAATATCCTTTGTGTCATTTTCCATAATTGTAATTTCGTCGGCTGATTTGAACTTTAGGAATTGAGCACACTCGGAACGGTTCATCCCAAGACGTTCCCTTAGAGTTTTAAAGTTTGACATGTTTGTATTAAGCTAGGCTACTTGTCTAAGTTAGTGAGGGGATTTCTAGACGCTTTAATTAAGAAATAATACTGATGCCGGATCTATCACTAATCATGATTTCCTATTGAGCTATTAATAGTTGACGTAAAAATGGAAGTGGATGAATTATGCCGTCTGTCGTACTTTTTGTAAATTTACAGATTGTTGAAGGTGAAATTGATGCGTTTGTTAAACGTGCTCGTGAACATAGAGAAAGGGTCTTGGCGAGCGAACCAGAATGTCAAAGGTTTGATATTTCAATACCGGAAGGGGGTGAGAACACAGTGAGTTTATATGAGGTTTATGCTGATGAAGCAGCTTTCCAGCATCACTTGGAAACACCTCATATGAAAGCATATATGGAGGATACGACGCCAATGATAAAAAGTCGTAAGAGAACAAAAGCGCGACTTAAAAATGATTTAATGCACTAATTATTCATAACGGAATTGGCTAAATCACGGTTAGACTATTAGTGTCAAAAGGATTTACCTCTATCATATTTTAAAGGTATGGGTATGAAAGACTTTGACACTGTAATGTGAGCGCTATCATATCGATTTATCTCCAAATCACTTAATAAAAATATATATTTGGAGTAAAAATTTGATGGCGAGCTTACGGAAAAGCATATTCGGGGCAACGTTGCCGGTAGATTATGTTACAAAAAAATGTCTGCTGTGTTCACACCTATACCATCCACAAGGTATTGGCGATCGTGTATGCCCGTCATGCAAAGATACTGAAGATTGGAAAAAGAAGTCATTCGTTGGACCTTATTATAGTGCCGTAGATTGATATTCTTTTTGACCAATGGATGATAGGTATTTTTAGTAGTTTTCTTGGAACCAACAGTTGATTAATGGCCAAATAAATATAAACGAAACCTAAATTGGAATGCATAGACGAAGGTCCATCGCTTAGAACATATTGAGTGATCTGTTATCAGGTTCTAAACAGATAGATGTACCTGTTCTCATCATTCAATTCTTTTAAATTGATTTTGGATACCAAATCGATAAAAAATGGCGGCCATACAGCCTAAAAGAAATATGGTGGTTGCCATGGCAAAGGCATCGTCGTGGTGGAAGAGAGATGCGCTAAAGGAGACCGCTGCGCCCATTATACCTCTGATAAAACTTGTAAGTGATGACGCTGTCCCGGCAATTCCGGGAAATGGTTGCAAAGCCCCCGCAACCGTATTGGGGTTTACGAATGCTAGACCGAATATAAAAATACCCATTGGGAAAATTATGGCCGTTGGTGTTCTTATCGCCATTAGGGCCATAGCCAACATTGTGGTTCCACCAATCAAGCCTAATATTACACCCCAGGCAACTACACGGTTAAGGCTCAGTCTTGTGACCATCTTGCTTCCGATGAAGGTTCCAATTAGATAACAAAAGGAGATGCTGGCGAACATAAAGCCATAAGATTCAGTGGAGACCCCGTATGACTCTATTATGATGTTTGCCGAGATTGAGAGGAATAAGATAAGGCCAGCCAACATAAACCCACCACAAAGGCTATACATCTGAAATGTGTAATTGGTAGTTATAGTCACGATGTTCTTGAACAAAACTGTGTGCCGCAGTTTGTTTTCCTGCACAGTGGTATTTCGTTCCTTGAACATAAAAGCGAATAAGATGAAGACTAATCCTCCAAAAATCGCCATAAAGACGAGAGAACTTTGCCAAGGTAAATATTTGGCAGTAAAACCACCGACAATTGGTGCGATAACAGCAGCGATGGCTGCGACAAACATGATATCGGACATAACTTTGCCAAGTCTTTCTTTATCAAAAAGGTCGCGAGCGACAGCGGCCGACAATACTCGTCCGCCAGACAGGGCAATACCTTGGAAAAAACGAAAAAATATTAGGGATTCAACGTTTGGTGAGAGAGCGGCAGAGGTTGCAGAAATAGCATAAATTCCGAGTATCCAAAGAATGACCGGTTTTCGACCAAATCGGTCAGAGAGGGGGCCATGAAATAGTGTACCAATGGCATTTCCCAAAAAAATCGCTGAAATAGAGATGGATACCAGGTTCGTCGTGGTATTGAGTCCATTTGCTATATTAGGAATGGATGGGATGAATATATCATGTCCAACCGGTCCCAACATTGACAGTATTCCAAGTAATATGACTGTAATAAAGAGTTGCCTGCTACTGAACTCAGTCAAAAGTTTATTCTCCAGTAAAACAGGTCGTAGGACTTGAGGGGAAGAATTAGGAGGGAGGCAGTTTCAGAGTAACAGTTATATAATTACTTTAGACTAATCAAGATTTCTGGACATCTTAGTAATTTTTTTCCAGAAGCTTAACAGTGGACAATTTAAAATAGCTTGGAGCGATTGTGGAATGTTTAATTTAGAGAGGGGAGGCTAATTTCTCGAACCTTGGAATTCAGATGTATGACTTTGTGGATCTAGAACGAAGACCTAGGATTTTCCTAGTAGGCTAGATGTTTCTTAAAATTCAATTTTAGCGCATTTAAACGATCATGGAGAGCTCCAATGTTCTTGATCTCCAGGGCCCGTTGGCGACCTGCCGGCTCAATCTGTGTTCCTTTTCCGGGGATTAAGGTATTATCATTGGCTATTAGGTGGAATTGAACTGTATCATCTTCATCTCCAAGCCAAGCACCTGGATCAAATTTATCGAGAGCCCTTGGTCGCACAAGTAATTTTAAACCCAAAACTTCGGGATAAAATTTGATGCAGGCGTCAAGGTTATCAGTAACTACCGGAATACTTTCATGCATACTACCAACCCACTTCAGTTTAGGAATATTTTTCATGGGTATTTTCCTTTATTATCCGGCTGAACTAGGGAAATGTAATTCCGCAATTTCTGGTAAACGACGCCCATTTCCTGCCATAAGCGGTCACTTGCCTCCAAATCGCCGTTAGTAACGGAAATCATCCATTCATCGTAAAGGCGACTAAGTTGCATCTGAATTGATATTTTTTCCTCATTTCTATTTTCTTTCATTAACAATATTCCAGTCTAAAAATAAGGGTTTAATAATTCCTTCTACCCCAATTACAACCTTAACAACCGTGTTGATAGGCACTTAATTTTAATTTGTGATAGTACCTAATAGTTTTGTAACTATGGTTTTATGGCTGTTTTCGTCCTGGCACCATATGAATATTGGGTAGCCCGTAACGGTACTGTTAGATTGGCACGTCCTTTAATATTTAGAGCGATTGGATAGCAATCAAGTAACAGAACTGAAAATTATTTATTTTTTGACGCAGCGCAAATTAGGATTGGGTAAATATACCACCATGATAGTTGCGTGAATGGAATGGGTTTTTGCTGTTATAATGTGTGGGCGAAGTTGGATCAGGTTTAAAATGGACCGCTCAAAACTTGAAATTCAGGCTAGAAAACTGGCTACGATTGCCCACCATGAGGCTGGACATGCAGTGGCCGCTTTCCATGTTGGTATGGAAGCGAAGCCTATCAAATTCATCTCAAGCGATGAGACAGAAAGTCACCACATTTCTACACCCTATTTTTCAGATGTAGATTTGGATCACCTAGTTGGGGAAAGGGTAACGGGTGATCTTCAACAAAGAATTGAAAACGACGCCTTTATTTCCCTTGTCGGTCCTTGGGCGCAGAAAAAATATAACCCGAAGGGTTTTAGAGAAACTCACGCGGAAGGCGACTATCAGGCTGCAATGAAATTGCTTTCTGGTGTTAGAGAGGATGAAGAGGTACTCGAACACTATTTTAGAATGATAGACTTAGAAGCCCATAACTTTGTTCAAGATAAATTCAAGTGGCGAATTATATGTCACCTAGCAAATGCGTTATTAAATCAGCCAGTAATGGCAGCTGACGAAGTGAGAAATGCAATAATTGGTGGATATCGAGTTGACTCGCAACATTAGTATGGTGCGGCAAACGTGAAAGTTATGCGATAGTGATGCCCTTACAAAAGTCTAAGCGGCCTAAAAAGCCATTGCCATGCATGTGAGTAAGCCGCCAAGTAATATTAAACCTATCTGAAGTTCTAGGCGTGAATGGATCATTCTATCCTCGTCAAATGAAATGCATAAATTAAGAAGTGACATTCTCACTTTTTAATACGAACAAAGTTTTAAGTGGAATTACTCAAGCATAGGCAACTACGCTTAGTAATGCCGAGGTTGTGATGTTAATGCAGTGGTTTTTTTTATATGACTAATAATCATTTCTTGGAATGGGCTCATCCCTTGAAGCTGACGCAGTAAAAGGCGGTGTTTAAATCGTCGGGTGAGTGTAAGCATTATAAAATTACTCCCAATTTTTCTGATCTTATAAAGCTGCTTCTGCAGCTTGGTTAAGATCTACACTCACTATTAACAATTGGTTAATTTGATGAGATACCGCTAATGAATGGGAACTCTCCCTTACCTGATACAGAGTGGATGAAAACGGAAATAGAACAAATTCTTCTTATTATGAGTTCCAGATAAATTAGGGTCCCTTACCTGCTAAAACATGCTTCAACATTCTCGATTTGATCACCGTTAAGGCTATCTAAATAGACCACTAGAACATTTAAAAAACCGCAGAAATACTTACTCCTGACATCATAGAAAATCCCGGGGTGAGGTTGATTTGAAGTTGGTAGCGGCTATTTGCAGTGCTTCCGGTCCAACCATAGACTGGCTTGCAGAAACACATGGTATTGATCACTCACTCGTCGATGATAGAAGGCTTGCGAGAAGCAGACTTGATAAACTGAAATCTATTTATCTGATAACTTTTACAAAATTTTTATTTTGAGATATAGGTATCTACCGGTAGACATAGCCTCGCCTCGCTTGGACCGTTGCCAAACACCTTTAACGCCATGCTCTTCATAGCGCGGTTCGAGGTTTCGGCTAATGTGGGGTCTGTCTGGCCCACAGTTCTCGTTCAAAAGGTACTTCGGAAATCCTCCTTTAATCAGTGGTTGGAACAACCCAGCGGTTCCCTTCCCGCACCAGAGTGATCTGCCAATCACTCTCAATCCAATAGCTGCGATTGGGTAGAAAATTAGGGTTCGTATCATTGATACAGCCGAACACGAGCCGAAACGTGTTAATTGCAGACAGGTCATGGGACAGCCATTTTTTGCAAGCGGCAGGAAGACGCCATGCGTTAAGGATGGAAAAGTATTGGTCAAGCGAGTCTTTAACCCAGCGTTTTCCATCCCGAACTGAAGCCTTGCCGCTAAAATCAATGCCATGATCTGCCTGTAGGATTACGATTGCCTCCGGGTCTTGCTTGACAATATTCATGACTATTTTCTGAACAATGGGGTTGCCGCAACGCAAATACCCGATGTAGGTCTTCTTGGATGGGGTATTGTTGGGATTTTTATGTTTAGTATATTTATATTTTTTGCAATCTGAATCTCTAAGTCCACTGCTCGGCATGGCTATATGTGAATAAAGAAATATAGGTTGACCAGTTGGAGACTTTTTCAAGTATTGCTGTAGAGCCCCAAGTTCATTTAATTCGCTAGAACCAATTCCTGGGGCCAGGCTGTATAGAATATGAGGTAGCCCAGGCAGCATTTCGAGCAAGCTTATATCCAGATTGCCTAAATAATTACCCCCGTCAGAAGCCTCACTGGAAACGCATTGGACATCTTTAGGGCAACGCATATACCCCCGGACTTGAGGCAAATACACCAGGCGATAGCCCAAGTTTCGAAAATTTTGGTAGGTAGTGGTCTTGAAAATGCCTTTGAAGATACGCGATCCATAATCTGTTGCATAGTTCATCCGTAATGTTGCCCCGATCGAAACTATGGTTCCCCGAAAGTTTGAAACAGATCGTTCAGCAACAAAAAAACCTAAACTATCCAACGACTGCAAAAAGGAATGGTTATCGTAATCCAATACGGTTAATAATTTATCGGCCCGCAAATAACCATCGAGGACAATGAAATAAACGTTTGGTCGGCGAACCGCTTTGTTCCTGAGATTACCATCAGCTTGAAAGCTATAGGAAGGCGCAATGAGATTATGAACAGCCAGTTGACCCAAGGGGATCATCGTCAACAATAGAAAAACAACACAGAAATCCCTGACATATCGGCGCCCGCACAATAACCGCGAAAGAATGAACCCTGAATAAACGGCAAGAATAAGAACCGCGACAATGATGTAACGTTGTCGCACGCTAGTGCCAATATATTCGATTATCCCTGGCAACATAAATAAGGCGGCCGTTGTCACATAGGCAATGATAGCAATCTGGGGACGGCGGGACGGAAAAACGAACAGAATCACTGCCACAGGCAAGACGAAGACCAGGGTATAAATTATATAAAATTTGGCAATTACGTCGTAGAGAAGGAATTCAAAACGGTTTAAATAAAGAAAATTGGCAAAAGCCCACGCTATAGCAATGGGTAATGGGATTAGAGCAATAACGGTGCCATAAAACTTACGTGGCATTTTTATAATCCACATTAAATGTAAGGGTCTAAGAATCTAAAAATAAAGATTATTTGTAAATAAAATTAACAGAGGCAAGGGGGGGAGGTAAACTACAAAAATTCACCGAGGATTGTTATAATATATTTGATGTATATGGGAGCCATAATTACAATGGAGCAACACGCTATTAGCATCCTCTTCTAATCTGAAATTTAATACAATATTAATAATCGCACTAATAACTTGATTAATAATCGCACTAATAACTTGCATTCTTAAAACGTTGTATTTATTTTATAATGTGCAGATGAACAAGGAATTCTAGACGATGAGAAATGCGATATTTTTGGCTTTAGCACTTGTGTTATTCATGCCCGCTCCGGCGCATGCTTACATTGACGCTAACTCCATTGGCATGGTTCTCCAAGTCATCTTAGGCGGTATT
>Ga0315339_1001440_pt1 | contig 21040 bp, 20 predicted proteins | sample ASW17metaG_FD_204514 | JGI IMG/M metagenome (GOLD analysis project Ga0315339, IMG submission 204514) | Ammonia-oxidizing marine archaeal communities from Pacific Ocean, United States - ASW #17 | ecosystem: Environmental > Aquatic > Marine > Oceanic | place: USA: California | collected 2016-12-05
CCGCACGGAAATCCTCGGTCATATCGATCTTCACCGTCTCCGTCGGGATACCGATGGCATCGGCGATCCGGGTGAATCCTTCGAACGCCCCGGCGACGGCAGCGGCGTCGACAAGGGCGCCCTCGCCAAGGGTCGACAAAACCTCGCGCCGCACGGCCACCAACGGCGCATCATTCCCCGTGATCAGAGGGCTTCCGTAAAACGGACCGGTCCTTCGTCGCACGGACCCCCGAGCATGGGGGGACGTCGGCATACCCATTGGCCGTCGTGCTCGACGGGGCGGCACTCCGAAACACCGCCGCACGTTCCGTCGAAGTTGGGTCCCGAATGGCAGGGCTTGCCCCAATCAGCCGCGCGGCCGCAGACGTACTTGCCTGAGGGGCGTTCATAGGCACTGCGCTCGTGGTTAAAGCGGTCGGAATCGGTCATAGCGCGTATAGTATATGTGCACGATCAGTCTATTCGTGAGCGGATTAAACACGCGATGATAGAGCTTGGTCCGACGCGGGACGTGGTGGTTGATTGCTGCGTCTACGGAGAGCCAGCACGGCGTTACGTGGAAATACTGCGGTTAGGTCTTCGTACCTTGGCGGATCACTACGGGATGCCCTGAGGGTTTAACGCTGCACCGTTCGGGATTAGCATCTTTGGATGCGTTTGCTGATTTCCGCCCTGACCGCACTCATGTTGGCTCTCCTCCCCGCGCGTAGACCTTAAACCACGATCCGGATCTTCTCCCCAGCAGAATACTGCTTGCGTGTCTTGCGGCGGATATCCCGTACCGTTCTCTCCGCAGGGTCGTTCTGTCTCATCTTCGTTCCCTTCGGTCACGACGAAGAACCAAATATCTCCCTTATGGGATCAACCTAATCCGTCCCATAGGCGATGACGTCAGACACAAGCCAGTACCAGTCTTAAGTGAATGCCTCACGTGGTAGAGCTCGGGCCAATGTACGAAATTTGGTGTAGCAATCTGGAACATAGAATCTGGTATTCCTAATACAGGGGCATATGTTTCCGGATTACCCCATCCTTCCAATTTAGTGATGAATACGTGGGTCCATGTATCAGTAGCCAATGGATGTAGACCTGTAGAATTCCCATTCTCAATACCTGATGACAATTCAAGAGACCGCCCCTCCATCCGGTACACAAGATGTGCCTATGAAAAATCGCCTTCTGGTTTTTGCGGGCGTTGTATTGGGTGCCAATCTTCAAGTTCTCGATACTACTATGGCGACCGTGGCTATGCCGCGTATTCAGGGAACGCTATCGGCAACTCAAGACGAAATTGCGTGGGTTTTAGCGGCCTATCTCATTGCAGTTGCGATATTCATGCCGCTCCAAGGCGCATTGGCCCAACTCCTCGGGCGTCGGCGCCTTTTCCTCTTCACGACGGTCGGGTTCTGTGTGGCCTCGGTATTCACGGGGTCGTCCGAAAGCCTTCAGGAGATCGTGGTCTATCGGTTTCTGCAGGGCGTTTTCGCGTCACCTCTCGTCCCGATTTCGCAGTCCTTCGTCTTTGATGCCTTTCCACCTGAGGGGCGCGGCAAGGCCATGGGGTGGTGGTCGCTTGGTGTGATGGTAGGTATGGTCTTAGGGCCTGCGCTGGGAGGATACCTCGCGGAATTCCATAGTTGGCGATGGGCTTTTTATATAAATGTGCCCTTAGGTGTCGTCGCCTTCGGCCTTATTCATGTCTTTGCGCCGAGGCAGGCTCAGCACCCCAGCCCCCAGCCCTTCGGATTAACCGGCTACCTGTTCCTAGCTGTGGGGCTTGTGTCCATCCAGATCGTACTGAGCCGTGGGGAACGCATGGACTGGTTTTCTGCACCGCAGATAGTGGGCGCCTCTATCCTTGCGGCGACTACAGTATATTTATTCGTGGTCCATTCCGCCTATTCGACCCGTCCTTTTATTTCCCGGAGAGTTCTGGGTGATCGTAACTTCATGCTTGGGCTGATGTGCCTATTTATGTCGGGTTTCCAATGGTTAGCATTCCTATCCCTGATTTCTCCGTACCTTCAGTCGATGGGTGGCTATCCGGTGTTTCTTGCGGGTCTTGTGATGGTGCCACAGGCGGTTGGGAATGCGGCAGGCTCGATGCTTGGAGGACGTCTGGTCGGCCGCATACACCCTATAAGTCTGATGATTTGTGGCGCTATGGCTATGGCTTGGGCAAACTGGCAGATGTCTTTACTCACCCCTGAAATTAACCTAGTGATCTTCTATCCAGCGGTATTCGCGCATGGATTAGGAATCGGCCTCTACTTTGTTCCATTGACGGTCATCACTTTCTCGACGTTGCCGCGTCAGCATAGGGATGTTGGTACTGGCCTTTTTTCAGTTGCAAGAAACTTCGGTAGTAGCGTGGGGGTCTCGCTGGTAGTCACCTATGTAGTTCGTGAGTCACAGGCCAATCGGAATGTGCTTAGGGATTACGTCTCACCACTCAACGAGACGCTTCGTCATGTATATCTTCCGAATCTTTGGAATTTTTCTGAATCCGTGGGTGCCGCAGCCCTTGAATTTGAATTGAAGCGGCAGGCAGCGGCGGTAGCTTATAATGACGATTTCTTGTGGTTAGGGGTGGCCAGTTTGGCATTACTGCCAATGCTTGCGTTTATGCGGATGCCAGCGCGAGGAAATGTTTAAGAAAATCCGTTAAGTAACTCTCAAAGAGTTTCCCCAGCATCGGTTATCAACTCAAACCATAAAACATTTAGCCAACAGGTTTGTGTAAAAAGCTTGTGAGATGGCTGTCTTTGCCAATATCTCCTTTTGGCTATCAGCCGGCATACTGAGCAACTCGTGAGACTGTCCGCTTTCGGTCCGGAAACGGACATCCCAGAAGCTATCATCCGAGCTTTGGGAAAAGTACGTCGTGCCGTTCCAGAAGGACTAGCCGATGCGCACCCCCCTCACCGCCTTAACCGCACTTCCTAGCTCCTCGATGGGTTGGTGAGAAACAGTCCGCCAAACCGACGATCTAATCAATCACGCCTGTTATGTGACACTGAGCAGGACCATACCGATTATCGTTACAATCCGCGCAAGATCAGCCCAGTGAAGTTCACCTGAATACTGTTTCGCGGAACGCCATACGCCCACGGAAGCGATGACATTGTACGGAATGGAGAGAGCGTATCCGGCAAGGAAGGCGGATATTGGGCGATCAGCCATGATTAGGAAAAGAAAGAGCGCGCTGGATGCAACATTGATGATAAGGCCGCCGAGAACAGCCCAGTTCCAGAATGCATTTGGCAGCGGTAACTCACCATGCCAGAGGCGGCACAAACTAGTCATCGAGCCAAAAAATTAGGCGCAATGCTAACTTGCTGAAACTAAAAATGCTGAGGAACCGCTTAGTCATTTCCTAGCTCCTCGACGGGTTGGTGAGAAACAGTCCGCCAAACCAATGAGCTAATCAACCAATGCTTCTTTCTGAGACATCCACGACACCGGAATATTAGTTAAGAATGACTAGATCACCAGTTTGCAACGGGTTTCGCGAAGGCGTTCTATTTATGGTGTCGGCAATGCTGATCCTTCCAGCGATCGATGCAATTGCAAAAGGTCTCTCGGATACTATTTCAGCTGGTGAAGTAGCCTGGGTAAGGCTTTTTTTCCAGGTTATTTTTCTCCTGCCTTTTCTGGCTCGCCACAGTTTCTCAATAGAGGGTTCTATTTGGGTACATATTTCTCGTGGTGTTTTGACAGCTGCAGCCGCAATTTTTTTCTTTGCGGCTCTAGCTGTGATGCCACTCGCTAATGCTATTGCCATATTTTTCATCAGCCCCTTGATATTCACTCTACTTGGAGCAATCTTCTTGGGTGAGCCAATTGGCTGGCGACGTATAAGTGTAATAGTGGTGGGTTTTTTAGGCGCTCTTTTAATAATTCAGCCAAGCTATGATGACTTCGGTGCTATTTCACTACTGCCCGTTTGCGCTGCCATAAGTTTTGCTTTCTATATGTTTTTGACTAGGAAGCTGGCACGCGGAGGTGAATTTTTTAGCGCTATATCAATGCAATTTTATGCAGGCCTATTCGGGACAATATTTTTAACGGGTGTCCTGATAGTTGGTTCTTTAATGGAGGTGCAATTTCTGGCCGTCGTGTTACCAGATCAGTACGAATGGGCTTTGTTGGCAGTACTAGCGTTGATAGCAACGGCAGGACACATATTGATAGCCTTGGCAGCAAGCCGTATGGGGGCAGCGCAGATCGCTCCATTTCAGTATTTGGAGATTATTGGTGCGACTGCTCTAGGTTTTATTTTCTTCGGTGACTTTCCAGACCAGACTGCTTGGATCGGAATTTTTATAATAATTTCTTCTGGTCTTTATATTTTCAACAGAGAAACCCAAGATATCCGCAAGGCGAGATAGGCTGGCGGCCCACTGAAGGTGCCGAGGTTTTAGAGTGAGAGTTCATTCTTTGGGAGGCAAACCAACACAGATATTGCTCTATCTGTGGGGGTATATTTGGACGTGGTCCAGAGGGCATTAAACAATGCGAATGCGGTAAGATTTGTGCCATTTGTTTGGAAGATTTACCCAAAGACCCGTTTGAGACACACGAATGTGAATGAGGGCGGTCTGGGCGGTGAGGATGGTACGCATCAGCTAGTCCTACTGGAACGGCACGACGTACTTTTCCCAAAGCTCGTGCGATAGCTTCTGAGCTTCCGCGATCTGCGCGGGTGTCATCTGTCCCTTGATAATGTCTTTGTTCTTCTTGGTGATTTCGTCCCCCTGCGCGGCAGCGATGCTTGTCCACGCGTAGGCTCGCACAAAGTCCTCAGGGACGCCTTCACCTTTGTAGTACATCAAACCGAGGCTGATGTGCGCCTTCGCAGACCCCTGCTCGGCGGCCTTGCGATACCAGTGAACCGCTTTGGCGTCGTCCTCGGGGACGCCCTCGCCCCTTGCGTACATCACACCGAGGTTGAACTGCACCCCCGCATCTCCCTGCTCGGCAAGCGACTTCCAAAGCCGAAAGGCTTTCTGGTAATCACCCGCTTGGTAAGCGGCTAGCCCATCCTCCAAATCCCCCGCCACCACGGGAGTGGCGAGCAACATGAGTGCGGTCAGGGCGGAGATCAGTAAACGCATCCAAAGATGCTAGTCCCGAACGCCGTGTCGTTAAACCTTCACGGCATCCCGTAGTGATCCGCCAAGGTGCGGAGACCTAACCTCAATATCTCCACATAACGCCGTGCTGGCTCTCCGTAGACGCAGCAATCGACCACCACGTCCCGCGTCGGACCAAGCTCGATCATCGCGTGTTTAATTCGCTCTCGAGTAGCAAGCCGCTTTGCTGAGAATTATTCGATGGCGCCGTTATGTGCCCAGCTACTCAAGCTCCTGACCTGAAATATCTGTCGCTAGGAAACATTCAGGGTCGCGCATTACCCTCGGTAAAATGGTCCGGAAGGACCCGCTAACTTTGTGAAACGAACGAGGAGACAGCCATGAAGACGCCGCACGCCATACTGATTGGTCTCGTACTTATCGCCGCTGCTATCTTCTTTAAAGGGTCAATAATCGACCCCGCTGAGTCAGCAATGTTGAGCGGCGCTGATGATATGAAATGCCTCAGGGCCGATCCCATGCAGTTCGACTTAGATATGGTTCAGTGTTTTGTTTTGCATGGGCCAAGTGTCACAACTTTTATCACTCCTGGGTTGGGGGATGTCGGTGAGGCAAAAATATTCACCGGCACATGGCGTAAAACTATGACCGCTTCGCCGTCTGAATAGCCTTGCGGAAGTTCCGCCGGAACAACTGAGGCGAAACCTTCTTCGTAATCCGCTCCGCGTCCTCGTAGAACGGGAACCGCTTTCTCATCCGTACCGACCGTCGCAGTATGTAGAGCTTGCGGCGGTTGGCACCACGCGCTCCATACCGTTGATAGATCGTGTCTTCGGTGAGATATCCCTTCGCACTATCCACGACGGTGCGCGGGCGCAATCTCTTCGGCGCACCTCTCCCACCGCGACGTGACTTCACATACCGCGTCGGTATGGCGATAACTCCACTTTGGAACATATCTGTCCCGATCCACTCGCATTCCACTGATTACGTATGGGGGTCCCATATCAGGGGGATATTCATGCGGCCCATTTGCCGGTCGTGTCTCGTAGCCAAGATCACCATCATCTTCACCATTGGCATATGAGAGGGCTTCTTCCAGTGTCAAAAAGTGCTCTTTGGCAAATGTCTTCTCAGGCATAAGGACGTAGATGCCGACGGTGTAGATCGTCTCCTTCTTTCCCTCTGCAAATCTCTCACCCTTTTTGATCCATATGTAGACGGGTACTTTTCTGGGATTGTCTTCTTCTCCCATAACCCGGCAAGTTGCCTTCGTCTTCCAGTTACGCTTGTTAAGCTTTGCCACGATGTTGGCTTGGGATATCCTGAACATGACATCTTGAGGAGGTGTTACGTAGGAAGTACGAATACCCATTTCTCATTCCTCTCTTTAGTGCTTTGGGCGGAATGCCCCGGAATGATCTTGGCAAATTAATGGGAAAGGATCTGGCTGAGGAACAGTTTCGAGCGCTCGCTCTTCGGGTTGGTAAAGAATTCCCCGGGTGGGGCAATTGTCCTTGAGTTCACTGATTGCCCGTGATAACAAAATTCTCTTCAAAAAATGAGGTTATAGTCCCACCCTGTGTTTAAATGGAGAGGATATGCAACGCTTACAGAAAATTTTCAATAAGGTTCTTAAATCGGCTTTTATGGGTTTGGCCATTCTGGCGGTGGCCGCATCAGCTATTGCGGTACCCGCTTCTGACGCGCTCGCCGAGTGGAAGCCGAAAGGCAACGTAGAACTCGTGCCACCGGGGGGCCCAGGAACTTCCATGGACCGAACCATGCGGCTGCTCGACGCGACATGGAAGTCCATGGGCGTCACCGACTTCACCACCACCGTGGTCAACAAAAAAGGCGGCGGCCAGTCCATCGCCTGGGCGTATCTGAACAAGCATCCGGGCAATTCTCAGTACCTATCGGTCACCTCTCCGACCTTATTGATTCGGGGTATCACTGGACAGACGGACGTTTCCCATAAGGGCGACGTCGTGCCGATCGCCCTGTTATTCGACGACTATTCGGGCATCGTCGTGCGTGACGATTCCCCGCTCAACACGGCTAAGGATCTGATTGATCGCCTTAAGGCCAACCCTGGGGCGCTGAACATCGCAGTGTCCCCCGGTCTCGGCACACCGAACCATCTCGCCTTGAGCATGGCCATGAAGGCGGCCGGTGTCGACGTCACGGCCCTGAAGACTGTCATTTTTGCGGGATCGTCCAAGGCGGTGACAGCGGTGCGGGGTGGTCATGTCGACCTGTCGGCGTCGCCCACCTCGACCGCCCGCAAGCATTTGGAAGCCGGCAAGGTACGGGTGCTGGCGGTGAGCGCGCCAAAACGCATGGGGGGCGTGTACAAGAACGTACCCACTTGGCGTGAGTTGGGGATTGACGCGGTGTTCGCCAACTGGCGTCTCATTATTGCGCCGAAGGGTACGTCAAAGGAGCAGGTTGCCTATTGGGACAAACTCTTCGCCAAGACCGTCAAGGAAGACGTCTTTGCGGCCGGTTTGAAAAAGAATGTTTGGACCACGCACTATTTGAACAGTACTGAGGCGGTGAAATTTCTCGACTCCCAGCACGCTCAGTTGAAGGAACTGCTGATCCTTTTGGGGTTGGCTAAATAAGCAATCGGGGGGCGTAACGGTTCCGGGCATCTCCTCTTGATTCGGCGCTGATATGACCGGACCACAGCCCAGCCAGACTTCGGGAGTGACCCGGTGCCTCGCCCAATTCCTCGTCGATTCGCGCTTCACGGATATCCCGCGGGAGGTGCGGCACGAGGCGCGGCGGTCTCTCCACAACTGGGTCGGCTGTGCCGTTGGGGGAAGCCGGGATCCGGCCGTAGCGACGGCGTTGGCTGCGGTGCGCGAGTATTCGGGGCCGCCGCAAGCCAGCGTGCTCGGCCGTGGCGATCGCCTGGATATCATGACCGCCGCGCTGGTGAACGGGATCGGCTCCCATGTCGATGATTTCGATGATACCCAGCAGCGCCGGATAATCATCCATCCGGCCGGTCCTGTCGTCGCGGCGATCCTCGCTCTGGCCGAGCATCGGGGCGCCGGCGGTGAAGAGTTTCTGCATGCCCTGATCCTTGGTGTCGAAGTGGAGTGCCGGGTCGCCAATGCCGTCTATCCCTATTACGACGTCGGCTGGATGACGACCAGCACCGCCGGCGTCCTTGGCGCCGCCGCCGCCGCCGGATGCCTGCTCCGGCTGGATGCCACTCAGATGACATGGGCCCTTGGCATCGCCGTAACCCAGGCGGCGGGCCTGCGGGTCCACCCCGGCACCATGACGAAGAGCTTCAATGTAGGCAGCGCCGCGCAGCGCGGACTATTGGCGGCTTTGCTGGCTGCCGGCAACTTCACCGCCTCGGAGCAAGGCATTGAAGGAACTCACGGTTTTGCCGAAGTGATGGGAGACAATCCCCGGTTATCGGTGGTGACCGAAGGACTGGGCGAGACCTATGAGATTTCGTATAACACCTACAAGGCATATCCGTGTGGGATGGTATTGTTCCCGATCATCGATGGTTGTATCCAGTTGCGTGAGAAAAATGAGTTGGACCCCGGGCAGATCGAGCGCATCGACCTTCAGGTTAATCCGCTGGTGCTCGACCTCACCGGAGAAATGTCGCCCAGGGATGGGCTGGAAGCAAAGTTTAGCTTCAATCATGCGGTCGCAGCCGCCTTCACTTGCGGCGCCGTGGGCGTTTCACAATTTATTGACGCCTTTGTCCAGAATCCCAAGATCGCCGCCCTGCGTGATCGGGTAACGGTCCGTGCCGACCCCTCCACCGAGCGCGACGCCGCCGCCATCGCCGTTGTGACGAAGGACGGGCGGACGTTGAGCGTGCGCATCGAGCACTGTCATGGGAGCCTCGCCCATCCGCTGAGCGACGGCGATTTGGATGCCAAGTTTCGCGGGCTGGTCAAGGAGACCTTGACCGAGGACGAGACGGAGGCGTTGATCCGCCTGTGTTGGTCCGTCGATTCCTTGGACGACGCCGGGATGCTCGCGCGGGCGACCGTGCCGGCGGACGCGGCGTAGGGAGATGGCCGTGGACATGACCTCCTGCGTGGCGGGATACACGGCCCATGGACCTCCCGCTCCGCTACGCCGCCGCTCTGCGTTCGCCTCGAGAGCCGCTGGGCCCGCGGCCTGACCCCGGCACCATGGGCGATCGCGTCCTTGTTTTGTTGGTTTTTTCGCTCGCGGTGATCTATCTGTTTGCCACCTCGCGGCTGCGCGTGGTCGAGATCGGTGACCCCATCGGCATCAAGATGTATCCTGTGCTCGTTGGCATCGCCGCCATTGCCACGGGCCTTCTGCTGGTCGGAGAAATCGTCCGTTCACGCCGACAACTTTCGACGCCGGCGAATGACACCGCGGGGGAACACCATCCTGGCATGGTGTTGGCGGTCTTGGGTTGGATTGTGGCTTACTCCCTCATCTTCAGTACCCTTGGTTACCTGATCAGTTCTATCCTGTTCACGTTCGGTCTTTTAACCTGTCTTCATCGCGGAAAATGGGGCGCAAATGCGGCCATCGCCATCCTATTCTCTGGCGGTATTTATTTTGCCTTCACTAAGTTGCTGAGCATCAACCTGCCGCGCGGTCCGCTAGCTTTTTAGGAAATCCGAAACTGTAGCATGGAAGACTTAGGTCATATCCTCAACGGGTTCTCTATCGCGTTGCAGCCACTCAACTTGTTGTTTTTGTTCTTCGGTGCCGTGCTGGGTACGGTCATCGGGTTGCTGCCGGGCATCGGCCCGGCGGCGGGCATCGGCCTGCTGTTGCCGATCACCTTCGGCATGGATCCTATCCCGGCGCTGATCATGCTGGCGGGAATCTACTACGGGGCCATGTACGGCAACACCGTCTCGGCCGTTCTCATCAACACGCCTGGAACCGCATCCGCGGCGATGACGACGGTCGACGGCTATCCCATGGCCCGCAACGGCCGTGCTGGCGCGGCATTGGCGATCTCCGCCATCGCCAGCTTCATCGCGGGGACGTTAGGCATCATAGCATTGAGCCTGTTTGCCATGCCGTTGGCGAATTTCGCTCTTCGCTTCGGTCCAGCGGAATATTTCACGTTGATGTTTTTTGCCTTAACGGCGGTTGGCTCACTGACCGGCAGGTCCATGGCCAAGGGCATAATGTCGGCGGTTCTCGGCTTGATGATCGCCACGATCGGCATCGATCTGCAGACCGGTCAGCCGCGCTTTACCATGGGAATCGTGGAGTTCCAGGATGGCGTTTCGTTGCTCGTGGTGATCGTCGGAATGTTCGCCTTGTCCGAGGTGTTGTTGAACGTGGAGAAGTTGTTTCGGGGCGAGCTGAAAGCGATCCGCATCAAGGGGAAACTGTGGCTGACCATGGAGGAATGGCGACGCTCCATCAAACCCATCCTGAGGGGCGGCACCATAGGTTTCCTCGTCGGCGTCCTCCCTGGCGGCGGAGGGACGATCGCCACTATCCTTGCGTATGCGACCGAGAAAAAACTATCGAAGACCCCGCACCGGTTCGGCAAAGGCGCCGTGGAGGGAGTCGCCGCACCCGAGGCGGCGAACAACGCCGCCACCTGCGGTGCCTTCGTGCCCATGCTGACTTTGGGAGTGCCGGGGTCGGGGACTACCGCGGTGCTGCTGGCCGCGTTCATAATGTTCGGCTTCGAACCGGGGCCGCTGCTGTTTCTGGAACGGCCGGATTTGGTTTGGGGCCTCATCGACAGCATGTACCTGGGCAACATCATCCTGCTGGTGCTGAACCTGCCGCTTGTTCCCGTCTTCGCGCGCATCCTCTACTTACCCCCCGGCGTGCTCCTCACCCTAATCCTCGGAATCGCGGTCGTTGGAGTATTCACGATCAATAACAGCATCCTCGATCTTTACGTTTTGATGTTCTTCGGGGCGTTGGGGTACGGCTTCAGGAAACTCGACGTGCCGGTGGCGCCGTTGATCCTGGCGCTGGTCCTGGGCGGCAACATGGAGCAGTCCTTCCGACAGGCGATGACCATCTCTGACGCCAACCCGATAATCTTCGTCTCGAGCACCATATGCGTTGTGCTGTCCCTACTGTCCCTGCTGTCCCTGCTGTCACCGCTGTTTACCCGACGGTTGCGGAAGATGGCGCCCGTAGTAGAAAAAGAGGAAACCTGAGAGAGGTCAACAAGACGCCACCTTCACCATGGCGTTGGATCGGGCTTTTTGTTGGGTCTTCCGGAGGATGATTCGAGACTAGGTGTGTCTTCGCATGGCTTTAAGTGGGTTCGGCGAAAGGCTTCCAACTGAACCGAAAACGTCTAGCTAACCCGGAACTCTCGGCACGCGTCGTCCCTCAGTTCCAGGCCCAGCCCGGCTTTTTCCGTGAGTGTGACCCAGCCGGCCTCGGGCCCGGGAAAATCCTCGTAAACCGCCTTAGCCGTCAACCATTCCTTCAAATGGAACTCGGCGCGCCAGCCGTTGGGCACGGCCGCGTGCAGGTGCATGTCGTAGTGGGTTCCATTCCCGATCGGCAGGTTGAAAGCCTGGGCCACCGCCGCCGCCTTCATCCCCATGGTAAAGCCGCCGACGAAGCCGACGGTGGGATTGAGGATATCTACGGCACCGTTCCGCACCATGTCCGTCAGTTTGGAAAGGCTCTCCCACTGGCCGGCCGCAATTGGAATCGAGGTGCGACGGCGCAGCTCCGCCAGCAAATGAACATCGTTGTGGATGATGGGCTCCTCGAACCACATGAGATTGTAGGGTTCCAGCTTCTTGAACCAGCGAAGCGCCGCCTCAAACGGCAACAGGCAGGAGGCGTCGACCATGAGCTCGACCTCGTCGCCAACGGCTTCGCGCACCGCCTTAACCCTAGCGGCATCTACGGAAGGGTCCTGTTCACGATGCTCGCCGCTGGAGCCATTGATGTCGACGGCGCCAAGGATGTTCATCCGCGCCACATGAATCTTCTGCCGTGTCTGACCCTGCGATACCCAATAATTCGCCGATTCCACAAGCTGCTCGGTGGAATAGGTCCTCAGGCCGCATGTGAGATAGGCGGGGACTGTGCGTTGTGCGCCGCCGAGGAGACGCCAGACCGGCGTGTCGAAATACTTACCCTTGATGTCCCACAATGCCACATCGATGGCGCTGGCGGCGGCGTTCCAGGCGCCGGTGTGGGCTCGGAAATTGAAGTTCCGAAGCATCAGGTGCATCAGGCGCTCAGTTTCCAGGGGATTCCTTCCCTTGAGGAAGGGGGCCAGGTCGTTCTCGATGAGGGCGATGGTCGCCGACTTTGTGCCATGTCCGATCTCGGACATGCCCACGATGCCGTCATCGGTCTCCACGAAGACGAAGTGAAGTGTCGATCGAGTGGGGGATTTTTGGAACGGGATCTCGATCGGGATGTCGGCAAGCGTAAGCGTCCTGATGTCGGCAATCTTCAAGAGCTTCCGACCTTCCGATAACCCATGCCAGGAAAGAAATCTGCTTTGCGTTGTCAATCATATTGGAGCATATAATCAGTCAGTTTTGAAGGGGTATTAGAGGAAAATCGCGTGGAATTTCGTCAGTTTTGAAGGGGTATTAGAGGAACACCCTAGCTGATTGAGTCAGTTTTGAAGGGGTATTAGAGGCCGATTCGGCGGCAGGTGGTCAGTTTTGAAGGGGTGTGACAGGGACCACCAGCCGCCTGTCTATATTCATATGAGTGGCGCCCCGGTTTTGGGTGGGGTAGGGGGTGCGTACCTGCAATTGCTCATGCGTGAATGCGGATGATCTCTGCGGAGTGTCGCTCGGGCTGCCGGCTTGCCCCAATCCGCTCACCCAGTCTTTCGACGGCAAGCCGTTTTTGCCGCCTGAGCTCGGCCCGGGTGTAGATGTCGGTGACGCTGGAACCTGCATGATTGAGGAGAGCGGCGATGACGACCCGCGGCACCTCGAGCTCTTCGAGGTGGGAGGCGAATGTTCGTCTCAGGTCATGGAAGCGCCAGGCCTCGAGGTGGGGGAGGGCATTATCGATGCGCTGCTTCGCCTTCGAGAAGCCGGAGATGGGTGTATTCCCGCCCCGCGTCGAGAATACGTAGGCACCTTCCTCGGGGAGGCTCGGCAGGAGGTTGAGGACGGCGGACGAGAGCGGTACTTCGTGAGCTCTGCCCGTCTTCGTGGCGATGGCGGGAAGGCGCCAGGTCGCCTCTTCGGGATCGATCTCGGACCAGCGCATGCTGGCCACTTCCGAGCGCCGCTGGCCAGTGAGCAGCAGCATCTTCGTGAAGGCGCCGAAGGGATACGCCATCTCGTCTGCCACACCCCAGACTTCCCTGATCTCGGACAGTGTGAGGACGCGGTCGCGTTTGCGGGGGCTTGCCTGCGACATTCCCCTGACGACGGGATTGGCCTTGAGGAGATCGATGTATTCGGGCTGGACGAGGGCCCAATTGAAGAACTTCGAGACCGTGGCAAGGACGCGATCGGCCATGACGGGGGCGCCGTTATCGGCAATGCCCTGGATAAGCTCGGCGACGTCGCGCCGCTCGATGCTGGCAATGGGGCGGCCATCCCAGGCGGGCAGGATGTAGCCCTCGAACTTGCGCTGGGTCTCTGCCGCCGTCCGCTCCTTGTTGTGGCGCAGGACGTGGCGTTCGAGGAAGAGGTCGGCTGCGGCATTGATGGTGTGTTTGCGGGTGCGCTTCTCTTCAAGGAGGGGGTCTTTCCCCTTGGCGATCTGGCGGCGGGCAATGCGGGCGCGCTCACGTGCCTCCGCCAGTGTAACTTCGGGTGATTGGCCGATGGTGAAGCGGCGGTGGCGGCCGCGGACGTCATAATAATAAAGGCAGAAGGTTTTGGTGCCGCGTTCCGTGATGCGAAGGACGAGACCCCGCTCGATGACGTCGCCGATTTCAAGGCGCCCCTTTTGAGGTGGTTTGATGCGCCCGATCATGGCATCGGTGAGGCGGCGCTGCGTCACGGCAGCCTCGCCGGCATCACTCCTGCCGCATCTAAAACCAGGCGAATTTGGGGTGAGATCCGGGGTGAGATTATGTTGTGATTATCGAGGATCATGCCTGACATCATATGTCAGAAATGACTCAGAAACAATGTTATAAATCAGTAGTTTACGGGTTTACGGGTGATCAGTCTTAAGGTCCCATGATAACACAGGGCATCTTACTCTTAATCAGCGGGTCGTAGGTTCGAATCCTACATCGCCCACCATTAAATCAAGGACTTAGCCGGAAACGGCCGGGTCTTTTTTATTTGTGGGTTACTAATGGGTTACAAAATGGCGTTGCTTTACGTCATTTTAACGGCTGCATCTACCGCTCCGACACGCAACTATTAGGCCCTCGCCACTTACTCCGGCCACTTAACGGGTCCCTATTTCTGCAATCATCTTTACCACGACCCCCACCCCCCTAAACGCAGGCAGCTTCCTTTAGCACCCCTGCACAGGAATTCGCTCAGGCGACGGCACAAGTTCCACGCCTATCGATTCGGCGTTAGCATGCTTGGATGCGCACCCTCCTCACCGCCCTGACCGCACTCATGTTGCTCGCCACTCCTGTTGTGGCGGGGGATTATGAGGATGCGAGCGCTGCTCATAAAGGGGGCGATCACCAGAAAGCCTTTCGGCTTTTGAAGCCGCTTGCCGAGCAGGGAGATGCGGACGCGCAGGCCCTGCTCGGTTATAAGTACCACCAAGGCCTGGGCGTTCCCAAGGACGACGCCAAAGCTTACTACTGGTGGCGCAAGGCCGCTGAGCAGGGTAATGCAAGCGCGCAGTTTCTTCTCGGTGCGATGTACGCCAAGGGCGAAGGCGTAACCAAGGTTTTAGAATTTAGCCAACCACATACGCAAAGTCACAAGGAACCTAGGGTGCTATCCCTTCGGCAGATAGGGAATAGCGCCGGCTAAATCGGTGTCATCGAGGACGTGCAGGCGGGAAATGCTGCCCTCTTGGCGCGCCTTTGCATATGGCGCGTATTCTTCGGAACTGGCAAAATCTTGCACCGCTTCCATTGACGGAAACTCGATCAGCGCGACCAAGGTCGTATCCAGACCCTCGCCTTCTACGGTGGTAATGTTGCCGGTACGCGACAAATATTTTCCGCCATATTTGTGGACGATGTCATGCACGTTGGCGGCGTAATCTGGAACCCAAGAATCGTTCGTCACTTTAATGTCCGCGATAACGTAAACGGTCATAATTATTCCCTCTCCTGGCTAAAGCGGCCACTCTCATATCAAGAATTGGCAGAATAAGTAAGGATTATGCGCAAGCCTACGCGTGGACGAGCATCGCCGCCACGCAGGGGCGTGAAAGCGCCAGGGAGAATAAAAAATCATTATCAAGGGATTGATGACCCCGGCGCAGATCGCGGAAGCCCAAAAGCTGTCGCGCGAGTATTGGGGAAAATACGTCGTGCCATTCCAGAAGAGAGCCAGCGCAGAAAGGGTCGGACGCCGACTACATTGAGCGACGTTACGTCCTCCGCTGTAAAACAGGCTCAAGGGTTTCAAAAAATATGGTAACCAATAGCCTAACCCTTCATGCCGACTGTTTCCGCTGTCGGGTGTAGGCTGGCTTCTGCACTTGGCCGTTGGTCGATCCGGTTGGACCAGGCGTTGACGTTCTCGAGAGAGGGGTCAATGGTTTGACCCACCCCTGCCGAAAACTTTGTGCAGCAGTAGAGTACCAAATCAGAAATTGTAATACGGTCGCCGCAAATGAAAAGTTTTCCCTCCATCTGCTTGTCAAGCCAAGCGAGTCCATCTTGGGCCGACGCTTTCAATCCATCTGCTGCTTCTGGCAGGCACCGCCTTCTGTTTTTGAACATGTCAATACCTTCGCCAAATTGAAATCCGTCGTATATGTTTCCTGTAATTTTTTGCTCAATTCGACGGTTCCACATACGGGCTTCCGCTCGTTCTTGGGCATTTGTTCCAATTAGGGCCGGAGTTGGGTAAAGTTCTTCAAGATAGTCGCAGATAACCACAGTCTCGGCTAAAATTGTTCCATCATCAAGTTCCAGCGCAGGCATTTGGCCAGCGGGATTCTTATTAAGGTACGCTGATTCACGATTTTCTCCGGCGAGGAGGTCATGCTCCACCATATCCATTTTTAAGCCTTTTTCCGCGAGAAACATCCGTAACATTCTGGGGTTGGGGCCAAAAGAATTTAGTATTTTCATTTTTTTACATTACCTGTTCATCTGGGAAGTGATGATTGTAATTTTCCCTGCCCATCTTCCATCGCAAATTAATAAGGATGGCGAGGAGCAATGAAGTAAAGCGTCTCTGCAAAGAATTTAGCTTCACTGCTGGGATGTTAAAAGGTGCACTTGCTGAAGGTAAGAAGAAGAAATGAATAAGCTATTAATGGTGACGGTAGCAACGGAAATTTTTATTTATGGCGTGGTAGTCGGCGTTTATCAAGTGTTTCCATTTGAGCAATTAAAATATGCAAAGCAATTAGTATCTGGCGCAGGGAACGCTATATCCTGACGTGATTGAATCTGTTTCGCCTACCGGTGGTCCGAGTTCCACCATAAAATCCCATCATAACGTGGACGGGCCTAGCCCAACGCATGAATATGGCTCTGGTTGAGCCACTGCGCGAACTGTTCAAAGATGAAGTTCGGGAACTTGGTAGAGAATTAGGAATACCCGAATCTCTCGTTGGCCGCCATCCCTTTCCAGGACCGGGACTGGCTATTCGTGTCCCTGGAGAGGTGATCCCTGAGAAACTTGAACTTCTGCGCAAGGCCGATTCGATCTACCTCGAAGAAATTTGCAAGGCGGGCCTCTACGATGAAATCTGGCAGGCTTTTGCGGTATTATTGCCAGTCCGGACCGTGGGCGTCATGGGGGACAAACGAACTTACGATTATGTTTGTGCTCTCCGCGCGGTAACATCCACAGACGGCATGACGGCCGATTTCTATCCATTCGACATGCAATTCATCGGTAACGTTGCGAGCAGAATTGTTAACGAGGTCAAAGGCATCAATCGGGTCGTTTACGACGTGACATCCAAGCCACCGGGAACGATCGAGTGGGAGTAGTACTCCGCGTGTAAGTCATTGATAAAAGCACCATTTCCAAATTGGTAATCTGTGCTCTCATATGAATCCCAAGCTTATGTCGTTTCCCGTGTTATGAGGCCAGAGCCTTGAGCTTTGGAATGACCTCCTGGGGGATGTGCTCTATATATTGCGGGTCAGACCAATTCGGCATCGGCGTCGGCATCGGGTGCGGGATTACTATATCAATTTTGTGGCCGTAGCCGAGCACGCGGTGCAGTTGTTCGGCGATCATTTCTGCGGTGCCAAAGAGCGAGAACGAATCAGCGATTTCATCTGATAGAAAGGATACCATCTTTCCAGACGCTTCCAAATCCGAAGCGTGATGGAAGTCGGGCCAGACCTGCTCCTTGAGTTCGTGAATATCAGGTCCATCCCAGACGAAGCCAGGTGGGTCGAAGAGGGCGGGCGAGTATTCATAAAAGCCGGCCGCCATCGACCGGCTGATCAACGCTGCACGCTCCAGGTCGTCAGTTAAGATTGTATGCAGGATGACCGCGATTCCGATTTCATCTGGGTTCCGACCGGCCTCCTTGGCGCCGCGATGCACGGCATTTATTGCGGTACGCAGATTGGCTTCATGCCGGCCGACCCGGATGAATACACCGTCGGCAACTCGCCCCGCCATTTGCAGTGTGCGCGGGCCTCCGGCTGCGATCCAGACCGGCACCTTTTCTGCATGTCTCAGGACGGCTGGGCGTGCAGCATTCACCTCTATTTCTGCGCCGGCCAGCAGGCTGCGAGTCAGGATTGTTGCCTCCTCTAGCTCCGCGATCCGGGTGGGCCGCTTTCCCATAAGGCGCACTGACGTGTCGCCCACACCGTAACTAAGGATGGCGCGGCCAGGTGCCAGTCGTTCCACTGTTGCAATAGACGAGGCCATTACCGCTGGATTGCGCATCATCGGTGTTTCGATCAGAGGCCCTAATTTGATGCGCGAAGTTTCGACTGCTGCGAAGGCGAGATTGATGTAGGGGTCCTGCAGCAATAGTGGCGAAGAGGGAATGAAGGCATAATCCCAGCCCAACCCTTCGGCGCGTTTCGCGTCTGCGGCAAAGTTTTGGGGCGAGGAATAGTCGAACCGGTTAAGTCCAAAGGCAGGCAGGTTCATGGGCATTGGCCTCCACGTAATATTACGAGTAGACCAGTCTAATATCATTTGCTCCGCGGGGGCCAATAGAACGGGGTATCAATCAGGTGGTTTACGATGTGCCATCCAAGCCGCCTGGTACTATTGAGTGGGAATAATAATATACCTTGTAACTTTATGATTTAATTATATTTTTGTATGAAATCGTGTGAAACTTTTGAAACATTCCTGTATTACACGGTGATGACCCATGTAATTCTGACCCTCCAAAAACGCAGTTCCTGCCGTCCATAAACGCGCTGCACTACTTTGAAACTCTTTCAAGATTAAACTTTTCAAAGTTCCCAGATCGGAGTTAGGCCTTCAATGAGATAATCCATGCAAATGGTTGGCGCGACCTTTTTATAATCTTCCAACGTCTTTACCTCAGGACGCTGTTGACGAAATTTCTGCAAATATGTTTTAGCGGTCTCAACATCGCCGAGATGGGCATAGATCGCTGCCCTCCACCCGTCGTAGCGACTGTGTGAACCTCTATCATACAAAATATTGCACCACTCTAGGCTTTTGTTAGAATTAGCCATTGCCATATACAAAAAGGGCAGTAGACCTTCATAGGTGCGGCGGCCTATCGGATTCATTTCCATCGCCTTTTCAATATAAAATTCTGCTTCTTCAAAGCGCTGTTCGTTACAAAGGGCCCAGCCATAATCATTGTTGGAACCCGCATGACTTGGGTTCAAATCCAAGGCTTGTTTGGCATATTTTAAGCGCTGCGGATAATTTCCTTTTATATTGAAAGACCTGCTATACATGCTGACCGCTTCAGGGTTATTGGGGTCAAGAGAATAGGCTTGGAAAGAAAGATCGTTGAACAACGCCTCATTTTCTTGGCGTTGATCCTGGTTCTCGGAAGAATATAGGTTTCCATATATGCGCCGTGCCTTCAACACATAGGCATCACACAAATTCGGATCCTTGGCGATTGCATCATCGCAAAGTTCTAAAAATGCAGCATTTTCTGCTTCATCTGGATCATTACCAGCCCACGTTTCATTATAAATAGCAAGTGCCTTCAGATAACTGTCCCACGCGGAAAAAGACGCAGGAAGTTTGGTCTTGATGCGATCTTGCTCTTTACCTTTAAGAGCAGGTAAAACAAGTGTAGCAACTTCTTGCGAGACCTCATCTTGCACCTCAAAAATATCATCCAATGCGCGATCCCAGCGCTTAGACCAAACTTGTTGGTCATCTTTGGCGTCGACTAAATTAGCTGTGATCCGCACCTTATTGCCGCCTTTACGAATACTACCTTCGACAATGTAATCCGCTCCCAACTGTTGGGCGATTTCAGAAGATTTGACATCTTTCCCCTTGAAACTGAAGGTGGAATTCCTAGAGATCACCGGAAAAGATTTCCAAGATGAGAGATTAGCAATAATATCCTCTGTAACACCGTCGGAAAAGTATTCCTGTTCTTCATCAGTACTCATGTTTTTAAATGGCATAACCGCAATCGTTGGCGACTTACTTTCAGCGGCTTTCACCGGTCCGGTTGAGACTTCTAAAGCACGTTCTTCTAAGCCATCTATGATTACATCATAAGCATGTAAGGTAGTGTTTTTTACTTTCTGGCTGCCAAGATCAGAAAATTCTAATTCAACTTTTTGACTGGCAAAATCATGAACCGTTTTCGACAAAGACACACCGCCCGGTTGGCTGAGCGCTTCTAGTCTCGCAGCGTTATTGACACCATCGCCGTATAGGTTCGTCCCCTCGATGATCACATCGCCCATATTCAAACCAATGCGAAACCGCATTTGTGACTCTTCGGGAATCGATAGATTGCGCTGTCTGACCAGTTTTTGAAACTCAGTGGCGCAAATTACCGCCGAGACTGCGCTTTGGAACTCGGCCAAAACTGAATCGCCCGCTGTGTTAAAAATACGACCACCATGCTCCTCAAAGAGCCGGTCCAAAATATTGCGGCATGCTCGCAGGCTTTTTAGCGTTACATTCTCGTTTTTCTCCATGAGTTCGCTAAAACCGACGACGTCTGTCACGAATATAACTGCAATTTTACGAATTATTGTATCGTTAGCCATATCAACCTTATTTGGCAGAAAATGTTACCTAATCGTCCAACTAAACTCGCAATAATTCAAGACGAAAAAACTAAATTTCGACTTTTATAAGCTGAAGATTACTACAATTACAATTTATGTTAACTCTCAATAAGCCTCGAATTCGCCAGCTTGCTTTCAATCGATCCGATGTACGGAATATTATGCCAAAATCGCGCATGGTAGACACATAATGAACCAACCACCTGGGAAATGTGGGCTAAGGCGGCGAAGCAGGGGAATGCGATGGCGCAGCGCAATCTTGGTGGGATGCACCTGAGGGGCGAGGGCGTTCCCGAAGACTATGTGCGCGCGTATGCGTGGTCCAGCATTTCAGCCGCGAGAGGAAGTGCTCGCAGCAAAAAAAAGGCAAAGAAATTATGGCCAAACACATGACCCCGGCTCAGATCGCCGAGGCGCAAAAGCTATCGTCCGATCTTTGGGAAAAGTACGTCGTGCCGTTCCAGAAGGACTAGCTGTTACTGACGCTTGGCATCCACGACACCGTAACCGGCTCCACGCCTTGGCGGATCACTACGGGATGCCGTGAAGGTTTAACGTCGCGATGGAGACGCCTTCGAGCTCGCAGCTATTGGCGGCTTCGGACACCGTGGCGCGCTGGACATCCCGCCGCCAGCGCTCATCATCATACGCCAAC
>Ga0315339_1001441_pt1 | contig 21040 bp, 14 predicted proteins | sample ASW17metaG_FD_204514 | JGI IMG/M metagenome (GOLD analysis project Ga0315339, IMG submission 204514) | Ammonia-oxidizing marine archaeal communities from Pacific Ocean, United States - ASW #17 | ecosystem: Environmental > Aquatic > Marine > Oceanic | place: USA: California | collected 2016-12-05
TCAGGTGCTGCTGTCGCATAATGACTGGATCGCAGATCTTGCTCACGACGCGATTGGGTTTACACGCGATATGGGAGACCTTGGAACATTCGGACTCGGAATTGTTACCATGGGTTTGAGTGACATCCATGCTGACCGCGATGAAGTCCCGCAATTCGTATTGGACGCCGGTACTTTCCAGCCCAACGATACAGCAACGGGAGACAGTTACAGTTATCGTGATCTTGCGGTTGGGCTGACTTGGAGTCGGCACGTCACTGATCGGCTCGACATGGGGATTACTGGTAAAATGGTACGCCAGTCGATTGATGGTTTGAGCGCCAGTGCCTATGCGGTTGACCTCGGCGCAATTTATCGCACCGAGTTCCATGGTACCCGAATCGGTGCGCGGATCAATAACTTGGGCAGTGATCTGAAATTTTACGACATTGGTGCCCCATTGCCTTTGATCTTCAGCATTGGTGCGGCAACTGATCTGGTCGACAATCGCGACGCAGGCACGCGGATTACGCTACTCGCCGACGCCACCAAGCCCCAAGATGCCGAGCAACTGCTATTTACCGCAGTCGAGGTTGAATTATTCGACATGCTGCAATTGCGTAGCGGTTATAAATACAATTACCAAGGCGTCTTAGGCAGTCGTGGTTTCCAAGACCAGAAGGTCGATGAAGTGGATGGAACTTCGTATGATGTACCGCGCACCGAGCAGGGGATGACGGCCGGAGTTGGACTTGCATTGGGCATGGGCGGTTACGACGCTACGGTCGATTATGCGTTCACTTCGTTCGGGATCTTGGATAGTGTACACCAGTTTTCTCTACAGCTCAGCTTCTGATTACTGCAAAGAAATGTCGTTTAGATTAGCCTCCGGGGGCCCCTCGCTCCCGGGGGCTTTCTCTTTGCCCGCGGGTGACTGGTGGCTTTAGCCTATAGTTTTGTCACTTTATTGACGCTGTCGGCAATGGTGTTTGCTATGCCGGCAGCGTCCACTGGGTCGATAACTGAGGGGTTGCGTCGCACAGTGACTGCGTTGGCGGCACCAGCTTCGCGAGTGACTGGTTATCCAGGGGCCGAGAGTGCCGAGCGTTGGTTGACTGCTGAGTTACAGCGCGTGGGCGTGGAGGAGATATATCGGCACCCGTTTCCATTGCCGATACCGATCGATCAGGGATTTCGGCTTACCTACGGCGCCGAATCCCTTGAGTTGTTTGGGCTGTGGCCGAATCTGGTGCGTACGCCGACTATCGCACCACCTGGAATCAAGGCTAAATTGGTCTATTGCGGAGACGGGGACCTTTTTGAAGGGCAACCGATTGCCGGACGGATCGTGCTATTGGAATACGATTCGGGATCGGCCTGGGTCGATGCCTTCCACTTGGGTGCCGAGGCTGTTATCTTGCTCGAGCCTGGCGAGACAAATCGCAAGCAGGCCGAACAGAAATTTCTCGACGTCCCCGCGGATCTGCCCAGGTTGTATGCTAGGGCGGAAGAAGCGGGCCGCTTGCGGAGCCTGGCGGCCGCGCAAGCCGAGGTTAGTCTACGAGGCCGGATGGTATGGCGTGAACGGCAGGCGCATAATATCGTCGCGATGGTTCCAGGCAGTGATCCCACTTTGAAAGGCGAAGCGGTTTTACTCACCGCTTACTACGACGCCATCTCACCGGTCCCGGCTTTGGCACCGGGTGCGGAACAGGCCGCTAGTGCTGCCGCGTTGATCGAACTGGCGCGATATTTCACGGCGAATAGGCCGCAGCGTACCGTCGTGCTGGTATGGACGGCCGGTCACTTTCAGAATATGGCGGGGATGCGCCATTTGATGCCGGTGCTGATGGCCGCCGCTGGGCGGCGGTCTGGTGAGGTGCCGGATTCTGAACTTCTGCAGCGTCTACGTGGGCTAGACCTTCGCTTTATTGCCGGCTTGGACCTCTCGTCGCACAGTCCTGTGCTTGGCGTTTTTCGGCCGCGCGCACCATATCGCACGTCATTGCTGGCCCCGCCGATCACGGCGCGTTTGATGGGACTAGTCGGAGAGTATGAGGGTTCAGCCCTCGAAGGGCGACAACTGCTGGTGAACGGCTTGAAACAGGACTTTGCCCGTCAGGGCTTAGGTGGTATGGCTTTGACCGTTCCATACGATGTATCGGTGGCCGCACTGGCCGGAGCCCCGGCGCTGGTGTTCGCCACCGTTAACGATAGTCGGGCAGCCATCGATGCGCCGACCGACTGGCCCGGCGCGGTCCGTTACGATTGGTTGGCGGGGCAGGTCGAGTTACTGCGGTCGGTGGTCCCCGAACTGGTTGACGATCGTCAGTTGGATCGATGGGAGTGGGGCAACGATGCATTTGGCACCATTCGCGGCGATGTAGTCGCCTACGGCCCACGCAGTTACTTACCTGACTTGCCAACGTCCGGTGCACTTGTGCGGGTTCGGTTGCGTCAGCCGACCTTGGCCGGCGTACGGTCAGATTTTTGGGCTGCGGCCGACGATTCGGGACGCTTTGTTATTCCCGGTGTGGAGTCGGGTATTATCTATACCCAGCCGGTGCGCTTGGAAGCTTATCGGCTCGATGAAGAGACCGGCGAGGTGACTGACGCGCCAGACTGGGGAGTCAATGGAGAGCGCAAGTTACCTGGTCGCTCGTTGACGCTGTTGATGGACGCTGCTGAAGAAGAAGTGCAAATCGTCACCGCCCCGCTGAAGGGCACCACGCTATTCGGTCTTTTTGACCCCCGCAACTTGCTGACCCCAGAGCGATTGCAAGTGGTTGATGCCCAGATCGAGGCTGAACCGGGTATATTCGGTGCCTGTTTGCCGTTGACTGCGGCCGAAATGGATCTCTTTGGTTATGTAAATCGCGTGGGATCGTGGACCGAGCCGGTGGGAGTAATCTTCGCCAAAGAAGGTTCGCATTTCAAGGCAGTAATGGCGACCGGGCGCTATGGCTTGGGGCGTCGATTGTTATTGCTCAATGGCTCGGCCCACGCCTCGGAGGGTAAGGGCTACGAAGTCACGGAACAGGGACGGTTAGTGGAGACGACCTATCGAGTGGCGCAAGATATGTACTGGCTAAATGCGGCGCGGATCGGCGAATTGATGAGCCACGGGGTACGCAATGATCGCCTGACGGCTTTTCACGAGCGTTCGGCGCAATTGCTCGAAGAAGCAGCATTGGCCCGTGTTGAGCTGCGGCATCGGGATTTCTTCGACCGGGCTCGTCGTGCCTGGGCATTGGCGGCGGCGGCATACCGCGATGTCGACCGCACGCAATCCGGTGTGGTGCAGGGGGCACTTTTTCTATTGGCGGCGTTGATTCCCTTTGCGCATTTTGCCGAGCGCCTGGTCTTTGGTTTCGCCGATTTACGGCGGCAAGTCATGGGGTATTTTGCACTCTTTCTCGTCGGTTTTGCCGCGTTGCGCTATTTGCATCCGGCCTTTGAACTGTCGATCTCACCGGTGGTCATCCTGCTCGGATTTGTTATTCTCGCTTTAGGTTTATTGGTAACTGGCCTGGGTGTGGCGAGGTTGAATCGCGAATTGCAAGAGTTGGGCAGCAAGAGGCGCGGGCGGGCGGCGGTTAAGCGCGGCGGCACGGTGGGCACCTCGATAGCCGTGGGTTTGGCGCATATGAGGCGGCGGCCTTGGCGCACGGGGCTGACGTGCGGGACGCTGGTATTGCTGACCTTTTCGGTGCTTTCTTTTACGTCGATACGCGCTTCGCTGCGGACGAATCGGGTAGAGATCGGTGTCGGTGCGGCCTATGACGGCGCGGTGGTCCGGATGCCGGGATGGCAGACGATGGAACTCGAAGGCTATCGCATGCTGCGCGATTGGTTTGGGGCGGAACGAGTCTCGCCACGGGCATGGAAGGCTGTGACATCGCTGTCGTCTTCGTATAGGGTCGAGCGCGATGATCGCGAAGGTGCAGCGCTCGGTGTGTGGGGGTTTACCGGTCTAATGCCGCAGGAAGGTAATTTGACGGGGCCGCAGCAGGGTCTGGTGGCCGGGAGGTGGCTTGCGGCGGGAGAACAGGACGTCTGTCTTTTGCCGGTCGGCTTGGCCGATTCGCTGGGTATCGACGCGGCGAGTTTGCCCGGGGCTCGGGTGAGAATTTTTGGCGAGGTTTTTCGGGTGGTGGGTTTGCTTGCCGACGATGCGCTCGACCGGCCTGACCTTAGCGGTGAATCGCTGACTCCGCTCGATCCGGAGGCACAACAGCCGACCGAGGCCGAAGTCGGTGGCCAGGGTGGTCAGTTACAACCCTTCGCGCATCTGCCGGGGGCCTCGACCCCGGTATTGCCTTTTGCGGCGCTGATGCGCTGGGAGGGTGCGCAATTGGCGTCGGTCGGGATAGGCTTTCCCGACGCAGGACAAGGGGCTCAGCGGGCGTTGGACGAATTGGCAGAGACCTTGGATCTGAATCTCTTCGTCGGGCTTGATGGCCAGCGCTTCCTAGTAAATACCGTTGGCGTCGCTTCGGTTTCGGGGCTGGGCCAATTGGTGGTGCCCTTGGCCATCGCTGCGTTGATTGTATTCAATACGATGTTGGGCTCGGTCTATGAGCGGACGCGTGAAATCGGGACCTTTAACGCGGTCGGTTTGGCGCCGGGGCATGTCAGCGGGCTCTTTATGGCCGAGGCAGTGGCGTTGGGTGTGGTCGGCGTGGTGTCGGGGTATTTGTTGGGGCAGGCCGCCGCGCAGCTTTTGGGCCATTGGGGCTTATTGCAAGGTTTACAACTTAACTATTCGTCGTTTTCAGCGGTGCTGACCATCGGCCTTATCGTCATGTTGGTTACTGCCTCGGCGCTTTATCCGGCTCGGATGGCCGGCCAGATCTGCACGCCGGGGATAGAACGGCGTTGGAAGTTGCCGACGGATGTCGAGGGTGACCGGATCGATATACGGCTGCCTTTTTCGTTGGCCCGCCATGAGGCGTTGGGTATGGCGGCATTCCAGGCCGAATTCTGGGCGGAAAACCGCGAGCAGTCGATTGGGGCCGGGTTTTATGTCGAAGCGCTCGGCATTGAGCGCGAGGGCGATAGCATACGCTTAGAGGCTCGGGTTTGGCTGGCGCCTTTTGACCAGGGAGTGGTACAGGATACGGTGTTGGAGATCGCGCCTGGGGTCGATCCGGACTATTGCGATATAGATGCCCGTCTGGAGCTTGCGGCAGGGGATCGTTCGACTTGGCACCGGGTCGTCAGGACTTTCCTCGATGATGTGCGCAAACAGTTTCTGGTATGGCGGACATTGGACGCTGAGGATCGCCGTCACTACGCGGAGCAATTGCCGCATTGGCAACGGATGCAAGACGAGGTGGAATCCTGAATTTCGCGACGGGGCGCTTGGCCTTGCTGATCGTCGGCATTACGGTGGGGACCGGCTGGTTAGTCCAACGCGTCGAATTGATCTACAAAGGCCCGTATCTGGCCGGTGCCGGTAGCTTTCCCGGCGCACAAGTTTTTCTCGCCGTGCCATTGGGGGTTTTGGGCGCGCTGGCGTTAGTGCGCCGCTTTATAAGTCCAGGTGACCGGGCAGTGCTCTATGCGGCGCTGGTGGTTGGTGTCTCGGTGACGGCTTCGGGGGTGATGCACCGTTTCTTGCCGGGTTTGCTCACTGGTTTTTACGGAGGCTTCGCCCGCGAATCCGGACCTTATTATCGCTTCTTGAGCATCGTACCCGATTGGCTGGTGCCCGGTGGGCTGAATTCGGCGCCGGCCGTGGCCGCCTTTGAAGGGGGTGCAGCAGTACCTTGGGGTGCGTGGTTGTTGCCCTTGGCCGCTTGGACGGCTTTTTTCGCCGCTTTTTTCCTGACAACTTTTTGCCTCGTCTCCCTATTGCGCGAACGCTGGTTGCATACCGAGCGTTTGGGTTTCCCGTTGCTCGAAATGCCGCGGGCCTTGATCGCGGGCAACCTATTCACCCAACGTATCTTCTGGTGGGGGATGTTGGTGCCTTGCGTGCTCTTCGGCGTTAACGGGTTACACCACTACGCGCCGTCGGTGCCCGAGATTTCAACAGGCTTGAATCTGGCCGATTTCCTGCTCGACGATCCTTGGAAGGCGATGGTCACCTTTGAGTCGCGTTTCTATTTCGATTTTATACCGCTATTGGTTGGGGTCGCCTTTTTGGCGCCAGTTGAAGTCTCATTTAGCACTTGGTTTTTTTATATCTTCACCCGCGTGCAGTTGCTGCTGACCTATTTTCTCGGTCGTCAGGAGTATCGCGGTGATTTTATTCCCGGGCACGGTTCGCCCTGGCTAGATTGGCCCGGCCACTTCCCCTTTTTCATGAACCAAGCGCGCGGCGGATTGTTGTTTTTGGGGGTGTTTAGCCTGTGGACGGCTAAACACTCGATCGCAGCCGCATTTTCCTGGCGCAGCGGAGTCGCTTGGGGGTTTGTGCTGGGACTGGCCTTCCTCTGGTTTTGGCTCACGGCCTTGGGGGTGCCGCCCTTGATGGGGATCTGTGCATTAGTGCTGATTTTGTTATTGGGGTTGGCCTTCGCTAGGCTGAGGATCGACGGTGGTCTGCCGATCGCGGGGACGCCGCAAATCGTCGGTTATATGTTTTTTGTCGCGATGGGCACGGGGGCGGGGCTTTTCGCGGATTCGACCTATATGGCTTTCGGTTTTTTGGCGGTCTTCGGATTTACGATGATCGGTCTCTGGCCGGCGCTGCAGTTCGAGGGGCTCAAGCTCGCCGAACTCAACGGCGTGTCGACGCGACGGATGGTTTGTGGAATGGCTTTGGGTTTGTTGGCGGGGCTTGCTGCCGGTTATATTTTTTCGCTGGAGACGATTTACGAACACGGGCTTTTCGTGCTGCAAGAACAGGGCGGTGCCCGGTCTGAAGCGAGGATCGGCCGTTATTACAATTATCTGATGAAGGATGCGGGTGCCACTGACGGCCCGACCGATTGGGTGCGGCTCGGCTTTCATGCGGCCGGTGCCGGTTTTACCTGGTTCTTGGCATTGATGCGGCAGCACTTTTTGCGCTGGCCGCTGCATCCGATGGGTTTTGTCTTCGGCACCGGTTTTGGTTGGATCGTTTGGGGTTCGGTCTTTTGCGGTTGGCTCTGCAAGTGGCTGGCGGTGCGCTATGGCGGCGCGCAGACCTATCGGAGGGTCATGCCGTTTTTTCTCGGACTCATTTTTGGTGAAATATGCATGCGGCTATTGTGGGCAGGGGTGGCACTATGGCAGGGCGAAATGGGCGGAGGGTATAGAATTTAATGGCTGAAGCGCGTAAAGAGACGGATGACCTCGAGGCCTATCGCGCCCTGATGGAGCGGCCCAAAAAATTTGCCGAGGGCTTTACCGGGCGCACCGTGATCGGGGCCTTTTTTGTCGGTTTCATCATGATGCCCGGCGCCATCTACATGGGGTTGATTGCCGGAGTCTCTTTGGGGGCGGCAGCCGAATGGGTGACGATCATCCTGTTTTCCGAGTTGGCGCGGCGCTCGTTTTCGGCCCTGACACGCCAGGAGATCTATCTGATCTACTATATCGCCGGCGGTTTGGCTGGCGTTGTGGGTGGCACGATGTTGGCGGGTGGTCCCTTCGGGCAGTTGGTCTGGCATCAGTATATAGTTCAATCACAGGCGGCAGCCGGTTTCGGGATTACTGAACACATTCCGAGTTGGGTGGCACCGGCGGCAGACTCCGAGGCGATCACGGGACGCAGTTTCCTACACAAGGCCTGGATCCCGCCGATCGCGGTGTTGGTCGCCTCGCAGGTCCTTTCGCGCGTGGAATGGTTTACGCTGGGTTATGTTTTATTCCGCGTTACTTCCGATGTCGAGCGCTTGCCCTTTCCCCTGGCTCCGGTGGCGGCACAAGGGGCTACGGCGCTGGCCGAAGGCGACGATGAGCAGGACAGCTGGCGTTGGCGGGTCTTTTCAATCGGTATGGGAATCGGTCTACTCTTCGGTTCGATCTATGTGGGCCTACCGGCCCTGACCGGTTTGATCGCCAGCGACCCGATCTCGTTATTGCCCATTCCCTGGATCGACTTGACCCCGACTACTGAGTCCTTTCTGCCGGCCGCCCCGATGGGCATCGGTACTGATCTGGGGCTGGTGTTATTGGGGACGGTGCTGCCTTTTTGGGTCGTCGTTGGTTCCTTCGCCGCGGCGATGGTGCACGCTTTGGGCAGCCCAATTCTCTACCATCTCGGCGCGTTGCCGCATTGGCGTCCGGGCATGGATACGATCCTGACCAACTTTGCCAACGATGTCGACGTGTGGATGAGTGTTTATATAGGCGCCGGTGCCGCGGTGGGACTGATCGGTATTGTGCACGCCGTGCGATCGTTGGCCGCGTCACGGAAAAAGGGCGAACGCGGTCGGTTACAGGATACGCCGGAAGGGCGTGGGGACTTTCCGTTGTGGTTGGCCCTCGGTGGTTATGCGTTGTCGACCTTGGCGATGGTCGGCTTATGCGTGCTGCTGCTGGAGGATGACGATTTCCCGTTGGTTTTCTTATTGTTATTCGGTTTTGTCCTGACGCCGATGCTAAGTTATGTCAACGCACGTATGGCGGGGTTGACGGGCCAAACCGTCAGCTTTCCAATGATCCGCGAGGGGGCTTTTATCCTCAGCGGTTATAAGGGTATCGATATCTGGTTCGCGCCGATTCCATATGCCGATCACGGCCGTCGTGCACAACTCTTTCGCGAAGTCGAACTGACGGGCACGCGTTTTTCCTCGATTCTCAAGGCTGAGCTATTGCTCTTGCCATTGAGTATCGTCTGTGGTTTTGTCTTCTGGTCACTGATCTGGCAGATGGGGCCGATTCCCTCGCCGGCTTTCCAGTACGCGCAGACCTATTGGCATTTAATCGCATTGCGCCAGTGTCTGTGGTATTCGGCGACGTTGGGCGGCGAAACGCTCTTTGATCAGGCGATCAAGGCTTGGTGGATAGTCGGTGGTTTTGCTTTTGCCGGCGGGGCTTTTGGAATATTGTCTTTACTGCGTTTGCCCATTTCGCTGATCTATGGTTTTGTGCGCGGCTTGTCGGGCTTGCCCCATATGTTGATCCCGGAAATGGTGGGTGCATTGATCGCGCGTTATTCGCTGGAGAAGAAATTTGGCGTGCAGCGCTGGCGACAGTATGCCCCGGTGTTGTTGGCGGGGTATGCGTGCGGGATGGGGTTGATCGGCATGTCGGCGGTGGCGATTGCGTTGATTTCTAAATCGGTGACGCAGTTGCAGTATTGAGAAGGTCGTTTCGTTCGACGGTCAGCCTGGGGGCATTTCTCCGAGCTCATTCTCGGACCACGTCCTGTGGTTCTCCGAGGGGCGGTCTTATCCGATTTCACTTCCTGTAAAAACGGGATAGCGATCGGCTCTGATAAATACCCCCAAGCTGACCTCGGCATTGTTTTCTCTCTACCGCAGGATTCCACGTCAACGCTATTTTATCGTAACCGCCTACATCTTCTTTGCTTCTTCTACCGCTTCCAGCACCCGCTCGACATCCGCTGCCGTATTGTACAAATGCAACGAAACGCGGATCGCGTTTAGACCGCCTTCATAGATTCCACGCACCCGCAAACCGTAGTTTTTCATCATAAAAGACTGTAACTCGGTATAGGGCATATTAGCGAGTCGGAAAGTAACGATGGCGCTGCGGGATTCTGGCTCGTCGGGCGAGAGAATTTCAACGTCGAGTTTTTCGAGGCCTGCGCGGAGCAGATCGGCGAGGGCGCGGTCATGGTGATAAATCGCGTCGAGACCGAAGCCCTCTAACCAGGTCAACGCGGCGCCGAGCCCGGCGACGAAGGCTCCGTTGAGCGTGCCGTATTCATAACGTTGCGCGCTGGGGTGGAATTGAAATTGGCCGGTGGCCAAGTCGAAGGGACCGTCGTTGGAATAGGCGCCGATATAGGTGGCTCTGATCAGGTCTAACGCGTCTTCGCGAACATAAAGCAACCCCGTGCCCTTGGGGCCGAGCAGCCATTTGTGGCCGCTGGTGGCGTAGGCGTGACAGCCGATTGATGCGACGTCGACGGGGATCATGCCGACGGCTTGCGCGCCGTCGACGAAATACCAGAGTCCACGGTCTCGCGCCCAAGCGCCGATGGTCTGGATGGGCAGCACTTGGCCATTGGCGCAGGAGACGTGCGGGATGCTGAGGGCGCGGGTCTGTGGGGTGTATAACGCTTCAATTCGGGTTAGGGTTTCAGTTGTGGTCGGTGCGGGTTCAAAGACTTTGATGTGGAGGCCGTCGCGTTGCGCGCGGCCGAGCCAGGAAAAAATATTACCGGCGTGCTCGTGGCTACTGGTGATGATCTCGTCGTCCCAGCTAAAGGGCAACCCACTACAGACGATATTGGCGCCTTCGGTGGTATTGCGGGTAAAGGCGATCTCGTTGGCGGAGCAGCCGAGGAGATCGGCGGCTTGGCCTTTGATGACGAGCCAGTGTTCGTCGTGTTGGCCACTGCTGTTTTTTCCTTCGAATGCCCTGATGCTTTGCACGATCGTATCGACGACGACTTGCGGAGACAGGCCGAGAGTGCTGGTATTGAGAAAGGTCAGGTCGGCTCCATAAGAGTGTTGGGCGCGCAGGGGGGCAAAACGGTCGTCGATCACGAGCTTATCGCCGCAGGGCGCGGCGGGCGCTGAGCGCGCGTTTGATCCATTTGCTCTTATATCCTTCTGACACATAATAGGGTGTAAGGTCCCCACCGAAACCGCGTTTAAAAAAGGCCACGGCGGGGATGTTGGCGCCGACGAAGTCGAAGTATTTGTGTTCGATTTTGCAGAGATACTGCCAATAAAGCAGCGATGTCGCGCCGGTATTATTGAGCGTCGGGTCGGCTCCCGCAGCCCAGGCGTAAGCGGTGTCGAAACCGTTGACGAAGACGACGACGGATGCGATTTGTCCATCGGCTGATTCGATTTTATAGGCTTGGCCCAAGCCCATTTTGAGGACCGCGGAGACGAAGCGTTCGGCGGTGTCAGGGGCGACGGGTGCGCCGCCAGATTGCTTGTTATAGAGGGCCTCATAAAGACGACGGAAGAGCGCGACGTCATCGGTGGGTTGCAGCGCATAACCGAATTTTTCCGCTTTGCGGATGACGGTGCGGGTGCGGCGTTCGATCTTGTCCCACAAGGCTTCGGTGTCGCTGGCATCTATTTGATAGGTGTAGCGTAACCGCGCGTCCCAATTGCGCCAGGTAAAGGGGCGCATATCGGTGATGGCGGGTGGGTGGACCAAGAAGACATGGTCATATTTTTTTTCTAAATGGTCGATCAATAATTCGCAGGCCCGATGTTGTTCGGCCTCGGCTTTAGCGGGGCCTTTGCTTTGTACTGGGGCGAGCAGTAAACCTGTGTGCGGCGTGAGTTCGGGCGTTTCGAGGCGGTAGAGGCCGGAGCGCTTGCGCGCGAGGCCGGAGAGGCCAGCGATAAGGTTGCCATTGCGGAAACATCCGATGCGGTGGGCTTCGCCGTCGGTGGCACGGGCAGCGCAGTTGAGCCAAGCGCTCGTAGAGAAAATAGTACCGCCTAGGGCTTGTCGGACTAAAGCATCCCAGAGGGCATCATCGCTAACGAGGTGTATTTCGTAAGTGTCGGGCATATGCCAAGTTTACGAAAAAATGGTGATTTTTGTTAGGGTGAGTCTGAGAAATGCGATATGGCGATTTTTATCGATTTCTTCAGGTAATGCTTTTGGGCAAGACTCATAGCCATATGTGGTTGTGGGATTTTTTAAATTCCATTTGCATCGCTGACACGAAAAAGTGGTAGTAAAACACGAGGAGAGTTTACTCGATCGTGCAATAAGGGAGGGAACGAGCGGCTCGTTAGGGCGCATTGGGTGCCGGCGCTGATGGCAACCGGAATTTTTTGCGCGCGTTGGCGCGGATCATACCTTGTCGGCAGAGGGCGATATTGGGGCGGCGTTGCACCCATAAGGCTGCAACGCTCCTCAGGCGCTTGCAGCTTGGGTGTAGCACAGGGCATGGACTTCCTTGTGAGGCTTGCCACCTCTCAGGGAGGTCCATGCCCTGTGTTTTTTAGCGATCTCAAAAAAACCGACCGACACCGTCGCGCGACTGCACCGACCTTGGCTCTGCGTTGCTGCAACGCACCCGTATCGCAGGGATATGGGCCCATAAGCGTCTTGCCCCAGGTCGACTCGCTCGCGCTTTGGGCAAGGCGGTATTTTTGACATCCCCATCGTCTCTTGACATCCCCTTTTATCTATTATATATTTGCTCATCTTATATTGAAGCTAACTGCTTGGGTTACTTGGATTTAATCGAATGAATACGCAGATCTCTTCCGTAGATCCCTCCTTCGTCCAGGCCGCTTTTTTGCCCCGGGCCTTCGTACGCGGACTCCTTCGACCCCTCCTTATTATTGATCTACTCATTAATAAGCAGCTCAAGTAGGCTTCGCTCCACAATCCATTTTCAACAACTGAACAACGGACGAAGCCTCTGCAACAGTTCAAAGGCCGTTAGCAAGCTGTGTCTACACAACAACCTCAATTCCTCAATTCTTAACTAAGGAGATACTCCCCCATGCAAATGTATTACGACAACGATGCTAATCTCGACCTGCTCTCGGACAAGACCGTGGCTGTGATCGGCTATGGCAGCCAGGGCCATGCCCATTCGCTCAACCTCAAGGAAAGCGGTGTTAAGGTGGTGGTTGGCTTGCGCGAGGGCAGTAAGAGCCGCGCCGAGGCCGAAGCGGCCGGATTGGAGGTTGCGACGGTGGCCGAGGCCAGCAAGAAGGGCGATATCGTCATGATCCTGATCAACGACGAGGTCCAGGGTGCGGTCTACGAGGCTGATATCAAACCCAACCTCGAAGAGGGTAATGCCTTGGCTTTCGCACATGGGTTCAATATTCACTTCGGGCAGGTGGTGCCGCCGGCGAACGTCGATGTGTTCATGGTTGCGCCCAAGGGCCCGGGGCATTTGGTGCGTCGCGTCTACGAACAAGGCGGTGGCGTGCCGGGTTTGCTGGCTATTTACCAAGATGCCACTGGTCGCGCGCACGAATTCGGTTTGGCCTACGCCAAGGGCATTGGCTGCGGTCGTGCCGGTGTGATCGAGACGACCTTCCGCGAAGAGACTGAGACCGACCTCTTCGGCGAGCAGGTGGTGCTCTGTGGCGGGTTGACCGAGTTGATCCGCGCAGGTTTTGACACCTTGGTCGAGGCCGGTTACCAGCCCGAGGTCGCCTATTTCGAGTGCCTGCACGAGGTCAAGTTGATAGTCGACCTGATCTACGAGGGCGGTATCGCCAATATGCGTTCGTCGATTTCGGATACCGCAGAGTACGGTGATTTGATCAGTGGCCGTCGCGTGGTCACGGACGAGACCCGCGCGGAGATGAAGCGCATTCTCGCCGATATTCAGAATGGAAAATTCGCCAAGGAATGGCTCTCGGAGAATAAAGTCGGCCGTCCGGTTTACACCGCGATCAAACGCCGGGATTCCGATCACCTGATCGAGACTGTCGGCACGAAGCTGCGCGGTATGATGAGCTGGCTGGACGACAAATAAACAGTATCTGATACATGATGAACTGGCTGGACAACAATTAGCAGCAATAATCCAAAGGAGTGAGATGGATGGAACCCCTACTTAACGAGTTGAGCTCCGAATCCGACCTTAGGTCGGTAGGCGATCTCTGCACGGCTGGAGGGGATCGTCTGCCGCAACAACTCTCATTTCTCTGGCCAGAGCACGAGAGAAAAATATCATGACGGATGCAAATCACGTTTTCATTTTCGACACCACCTTGCGCGACGCCGAGCAAACACCCGGCGCCTCGTTGAACGTTGCAGAAAAACTGGAAGTTGCGCAGCAATTGGCGCGACTGAAGGTCGATATCATCGAAGCGGGTTTCCCGGTGTCCTCCAACGAGGACTTCGAGGCGGTCCGCAGGATCGGGCAGGAGGTCGACGGTCCAGTGATCTGCGGCCTGGCTCGCGCCGTGGCCAAAGATATAGATCGAGCGGGTGAAGCGCTGAAAGACGCGCCGAACCCGCGGATCCATACCTTCGTCGGTACTTCGGAGATCCACCTCAAAGGCCAGATGCGCAAGGGCCAGGAGGAGGTGCTGAAGATGGCGGTGGCTGCGGTGGTGCAGGCCAAGTCTTATTGCGACGACGTAGAGTTCTCGCCGATGGACGCGGCCCGCACCGACCCCGGTTATCTCTTCGAAGTAATCGAGGCGACGATCGCGGCAGGGGCGACGACGATTAATATTCCCGATACGGTGGGCTACGCAGTGCCCGAGGAGTTTGGGGCGTTGATCGAGCAGATTATCGCCAAGGTGCCCAACAGCGACCAGGCGATCATCAGCGTGCATTGCCACGACGATTTGGGTATGGCGGTGATCAATACCTTGGCGGCGATCAAGGGCGGTGCGCGGCAGGCCGAATGTACGATCAATGGTCTGGGTGAACGGGCCGGCAACGCCTCCTTGGAGGAGATCGTCATGGCGCTGAAGACGCGTCAGGATCATTTCGGCTACACGACCGATGTGGTCAGTCAGGAGATCATCTCCACCAGCCGCTTGGTCAGCCGGCTGATGGGGATCGCGGTACAGCCCAACAAGGCCATCGTTGGTGCCAACGCATTCGCGCACAGTTCGGGTATTCACCAAGACGGGGTGATCAAGCAGCGCAACACCTTTGAGATTATGGAGCCGAAGGATGTCGGTTTGGACGATACCGAGATCGTGCTGACGGCGCGTTCGGGACGCGCGGCTTTGCGCCATCGATTGCAGGTGTTGGGGCACGAGCTGGAGCAAGAAGAATTGAACCGGGTCTACGAGATCTTCGTGGAACTGGCGGATAAAAAGAAGGAAGTTTTCGACGAGGATCTGATCGAGATTGTCGGCGGCGAACCAGGGGAACCGACGGATCATTATGAGTTGCAGTATTTACATTCGGTTAGCGGCACGGGTACGGTGCCTACGGCGACGGTGCGTTTGCGCATTGGTGACCAGACGGTGCAGGAGTCGGCCTGGGGCGACGGACCAGTGGATGCGGCTTATGCAGCGATCGGTCAGGCTTGCGGCACGGATATCCGCGTTGAGAACTACGCAATACGCGCGATCACCTCGGGTAGCCAAGCTCTGGGCGAGGTGACAGTGCATTTGTCTAGGGCAGAGGAGAAGGTACGGGGGCGCGGGGTGTCGACGGATATTATCGAGGCCAGCGCGAAGGCCTATGTCGATGCGCTGAACCGCTTGGTTTTGAAGAACGTTAAAGAAGAACATCAGACGGTGTAGAGGAGAGAATAGAAATGGGTAAGACATTATTACACAAGGTTTGGGACCAGCATACGGTGCGCCAGTTGCCCTCGGGGCAGACTCAACTTTTCATCGGTTTGCATCTGGTACACGAAGTGACCAGCCCCCAGGCTTTCCAGATGCTCAGGGAACGCGGTCTCAAAGTTCGCATGCCCGAGCGCACATTCGCCACGGTGGACCATATTGTGCCCACGGATTTGACCGAACGGCCTTTTATCGACGATTTGGCCGAGCAGATGATGGTGGCTATTGAGCAGAATACGAGCGAATTCGAAATCCCGCTCTACAATATCGACGACAAGCGCCAGGGCGTGGTGCACGTTATCGGCCCGGAGTTGGGGCTTACCCAGCCGGGTATGACGATCGCCTGCGGGGATAGCCATACTTCGACGCACGGAGCCTTCGGCGCGGTGGCCTTCGGTATTGGTACCAGCCAGGTCCGCGACGTGCTGGCCACCCAGTGTCTGGCGATGGACCAGCTCAAGGTGCGGCGCATCGTCGTCAATGGTAGCTTGAGCGAGGGAATCTATGCCAAGGACGTGATCCTGCATATCATCGGCCAGCTCGGGGTCAATGGCGGGGTCGGCTATGGTTATGAATACGCCGGTTCGGTCATCAAGGCGATGTCGATCGAAGAGCGGATGACGGTTTGCAATATGTCGATCGAGGGCGGCGCCCGGGTCGGCTATGTCAACCCGGACCAGACGACCTACGATTATATAAAGGGCCGCCCGCATGCGCCGAAGGATTTTGACCGCGCGGTCGAGTGGTGGAATTCGATGGCTTCGGATGCCGACGCCGACTATGACGACGTGGTCGAGATCAACGGCGTCGATATCGGCCCGACGGTGACTTGGGGCATCACGCCGGCCCAGTCGGTCGGTATCGACCAGGCCTTGCCCGAGTTGGGAGAATATGCGGATGCCGAGCGGGTCGTCGTGCAGGAGGCCTTCGACTATATGGACTTCAAGCCGGGCCAGAAGCTCGCCGGCACCAAGGTCGACGTGGCCTTTATCGGTTCATGTACCAATGGCCGGCTCTCGGATTTGCGCGAAGCGGCGAAAGTTGCCCGTGGGCGCAAAGTCGCTGCCGGTGTTAGGGCGCTCGTGGTGCCCGGTTCGCAAGAGGTGAAGGCCGCGGCCGAAGCCGAGGGCTTGCACGATATTTTTGAGGAGGCGGGATTCGAGTGGCGGGGCGCGGGTTGTTCGATGTGCCTGGCGATGAATTCCGACAAACTCCAGGGACGTGAGCTTTGTGCGTCGTCGTCGAACCGCAATTTCAAGGGCCGCCAGGGCAGTCCGACTGGCCGCACGTTGTTGATGAGCCCGGCAATGGTCGCGGCGGCGGCGGTCTCTGGCGAGGTCGCCGATGTGCGCGGCCTGGTAAACTGAGAGGTAGATCATGGAAAACTCAAGTGTGATTGCGAATGTAACGGGCAACGCAGTGGTGGTGCGTGGTGGTGATATCGACACCGACCGGATCATCCCGGCGCGCTATTTGCGCACGGTGACCTTCGAGAATCTCGGCGAGCACGTCTTTGAGGACGATCGTGCGCAAGGAGATCATCCCTTTGACGAGGAACGTTACCAAGGGGCATCGATTCTTCTGGCTAATGCCAATTTTGGTTGTGGTTCGTCGCGTGAGCACGCGCCGCAGGCGTTGAAGCGTTGGGGCATCAACGCTTTTGTCGGTGAGTCTTTTGCCGAGATTTTCTATGGCAACTGCATCGCCATGGGCCTGCCCTGCTTGCGGGTATCGGCCGAGGATATGCAGACCTTGATGGCCGCGGTCGAGTCGGATCCGGCGCAGGAGTTGGTGGTTGACCTCGAGGCCCGCAAGGTCCGTTATGCCGGCGGCGCTGTCGCGGCCGATATCGCCGGCGGTCCGCGTGAGCAGTTTATCAAGGGCAATTGGGATTCGCTGGGCCAGCTATTGGACGCCGGTAACCAGATCGGTGAAACCGCCGCCGGTCTGCCCTATACCAATGGCTTCGCCGTTGCTGGTTGAGTCGTAGATTTAGCAAAATTGCAAATTTTAGAAAGAAGAAGGACATTATGCGCATCGAAGTATACGATTCAACGCTGCGAGACGGCGCTCAGGCTGAAGGTATTTCGTACTCGTTGGAAGACAAGCTGCTGATCGCTCGGCGGCTCGATGCGCTCGGTGTTGATTATATTGAAGGCGGCTGGCCCAATCCGACCAACCCCAAGGACCTGGCTTTTTTTCAGGAGGCTGGCAAGCTCGGTCTGCGCGCCAAGGTTACGGCCTTCGGTAGCACGCGGCGGACGACGAATGCCGCGGAAGAGGACGAGACCCTGGCGACTCTGCTCAAGGCCGGTACTGAGAGCATTGCCCTCTTCGGTAAGAGTTGGACTCTGCACGCGACCGAGATCCTGCGGGCCACGCTCGCGGGCAATGTCGAGTTGATCGAGGACTCGGTCGCGCATCTCGTCGCGCACGGCCGCGAGGTGGTCTACGACGCCGAGCATTTTTTTGACGGTTACAAGGCCGATGCCGGTTATGCGATTGAAACGATATTGGCCGCGGAGCACGGGGGGGCGCGGATCCTCGTGCTTTGCGACACCAACGGTGGCACGTTGACTAGCGAGATGGGTGATATCATCGAGGCGGTGAAAGAGCGCATCGGCATCCCCTTCGGCATCCACGCACACAATGACTCCGGTGTCGGTGTGGCGAATAGCCTCTTGGCGGTGGATTTGGGCGCAGTGCAGGTCCAAGGCACGTTCAATGGTTATGGCGAACGTTGCGGCAATGCGAACCTGTGCTCGATCCTGCCCAATCTGGAGCTGAAGATGGGGAAGGAGACCGTCGGTCGGGAAAAGTTAGCAGACCTGATGGGCTTCTCGCGCTTTTTGAGTGAGATTGCCAATGTGCACCACGACCACCGCCAGCCCTTTATCGGCGAGAGTGCTTTCGCGCACAAGGGCGGAGCCCATGTAGACGGGGTGATGAAAGTCGCGCATTCTTTTGAGCATATCGAACCGGAATCGGTCGGCAATGCAAGGCGTTTTTTGGTCTCGGACCAGTCGGGGGGGGCAACGATCGTCAACAAGCTGCGGCGTTTCCTGCCCGGTGTCGAGAAGAAGGATCCGCTGGTCTCCCAGGTATTAGAACGGGTCAAGCGTCTCGAACATCAGGGTTATCAGTTCGAGGCGGCGGAGGGGTCATTTGAACTGATGGCGCGGCGGGTACAGGGCACGTATGAGGATCTGTTCACCTTAATCAATTTCCGCACCATCAACCGCAAAACCGGAGTCACGGCCGAGGACGCCGAGGCGATCGTCAAGGTCGATGTGGGCGGCGAGGAATATCACACGGTGGCCAGTGGCCATGGTCCGGTCAACGCACTCGACCAGGCATTGCGCAAGGGGCTGGAGCAGAAGTTCCCCTCGCTGATGCAGGTGCATCTGGAAGACTACAAGGTGCGGGTGTTGACCAGCGGTGACGGGACGGCGGCGAAAGTGCGGGTGTTGATCGAGTCTTCTGACGGCAGAGATGTGTGGGGTACGGTCGGGGTTTCGGAGAATGTGATTGAGGCGAGTTGGATCGCGTTGGCGGATAGTTTGCATTATAAGTTGTTGAAGGATGCGTTGGAGGCTACGGGGGAAGGGCCGACGGCCACTGGGTGAGCGGCTGGCGGGGAAGCCCCAGGGCTTTTGCTATTATTGCAATAATCTTCGTTGAAAAAGAAACAAATAAAGAGTGAAGAATAAGGAGTATCCCCGGTGAGAATTATTGATGGTGGGAATGTTTGTTCGGCTAAGGGGTTTCAGGCTGTCGGTTTGGCGTGCGGGGTGAAGGAGGGTGTCAAGGATATGGCCTTGGTGTTTTCGGAAGAAGCGGCGAGCGGGGCGGCAGTCTATACGAAGAACAAGGTGCAGGCGGCACCTATACAAGTGTGTCGAGAGCATCTTGCCGACGGTAGCGCCAAGGCGGTGGTGCTCAATTCGGGCAATGCCAATGCTTGTACTGGAGAAGGAGGGTTGGCCAACGCGCGGCGGATGTGCAGTTTGACGGCGGAGATGTTGGGCCTAGATGCGGCGGAAGTGCTCGTTTGTTCGACGGGGGTAATCGGAGTGCAGTTGCCGATGGAGGCTATTGAAACGGGGATACCGCAGGCGGCGGAGGTGTTGTCCGGCAATGGCGGTAAGGACGCAGCTGAGGCGATTATGACGACGGATACGGTGCCCAAGACTTTTGCGGTCGAGGTGGAGATCGCAGGCGTGAAAGTGCGCATCGGGGGCATGGCCAAGGGGTCCGGTATGATCGCGCCGAATATGGCGACGATGCTCTCCGTTATAACCACCGACGCCGATATTGCACCCGAATTGTTGCGCAAGCAGCTCGGGTTAGCGGTCCGAAGATCTTTCAACTGCATCACCGTTGACGGTGATATGAGTACCAACGATACCGTTATCGTCTTGGCCAACGGGGCGTCGGGTGCGCCGGCGATTGAAGGTAGCGGCGAAGCGGCGGATGATTTTTACCCCGGTTTGGAGATGGTATGTCGCGAATTGGCCCGTCTGATCGCTCGTGACGGCGAAGGAGCGACTAAACTGGTTAGCATCCGGGTTAACGGCGCAGGCAACGAGGCCGAGGCGCGGCAGGTCGGTTTGAGCGTAGCTAATTCGAATTTGGTAAAGACCGCTGTTTTCGGCCGCGACCCCAATTGGGGGCGGATTCTTTGTGCGGTGGGTTATGCAGGGGTCGATATTGATCCGGATAAGGTCGCCTTGTCGCTCTGTGGCACGCCGATCTACGGCGCTGGTGCCGGGCTCGATTTTGATAAGGATAGGCTTATTGAAGCGATGGGGGCTGAAGATATTCCCATCGAGATCGATCTCGGTCAAGGGCTGGAGCACGCGGAGATTTTTACCTGCGATTTTAGTTATGATTATGTGCGTATCAACGCCGAATACACTACTTGAAGGCGTATGTCTGTAAAAAAACAGTAATTTGGCTGACAAATAAAATGAACCATCTATAGAATATCTACAAAAACTGGCTTATTTCGCTCCTTATCGGATGTCGCGGTTTCTTGCAAAATTCGACATAGCCAACATTGCCAGACCACCGCTGAACCTAAAAATGTAGGCGTCAGTTGTCGCCAACTGACGCCTACCCTACCGCGCACTCGATTCTGCATTACTTCCGAGCGCGAATGAATGATCCAATATCTACGCTGAAGTCGACTTAGGGACCTTCTGGATCATCATCGCCAAGACGCTCACCATCATGGTCATGCTCGAGCATCATGTTGATGTATCCCTCGCCGTCGCGATCTAAATCTCCGTCATTAAGCAAGTCTTCCAAGATAGTATTGACTTCTTCTTCTGCATTTTCCCAGTCCTCTTTGCTAATATCGGGCTCGCCAGCCGTCTCACGCTCTTCCGGGGTCATAAGCAGATGCTTGAGCATTAAAGATGCCGTATCGGAGAGTTCGTCCTCTTCAAGGACGTCCTCAATCAATTCAGCCAAGACCGGCGGTGGCGAGGGGGGCCCCGTGTGCTCACCGTCATTGCCACGACGCTCACCGTCATTGCCACGACGCTCACCGTCATCGCCACGACGCTCACCGTCATCGCCACGACGCTCACGGTCATCGCCACGACGCTCACGGTCATCGCCACGACGCTCACCGTCATCGCCACGACGCTCACCGTCATTGCCACGACGCTCACCGTCATCGCCACGACGCTCACCGTCATCGCCACGACGCTCACCGTCATCGCCAC
>Ga0315339_1001442_pt1 | contig 21029 bp, 17 predicted proteins | sample ASW17metaG_FD_204514 | JGI IMG/M metagenome (GOLD analysis project Ga0315339, IMG submission 204514) | Ammonia-oxidizing marine archaeal communities from Pacific Ocean, United States - ASW #17 | ecosystem: Environmental > Aquatic > Marine > Oceanic | place: USA: California | collected 2016-12-05
CTCTTGGAGAGCATGATCTGGCTTATGGTTTATGAACTTCAGATTTCTCAAAACCCTGTCGATTCACCCCGCGGTCTATACCAACCAGTGCGTGCTGCTGATGGTTTTATAATGGTGGCACCAGGAAATCAGCCAACCTTTGAAGCAATGGCAAACACTATGGGACACCAGGAGTGGATTAAAGATACGAGATTTCATGACCACTCAAGCCGAAGTCGAAATTACTCCGAGATGATTGGCTTAATTGAATCCTGGACTATAACTAGAACCGCATCTGTCTGCGAAGAGATTTTGCTAAAAGGCAAAGTTCCATGTGCACGCTACCGCGAGGTGTCAGAGATATTTGATGATCCACAAATTATTCACCGCAAGGCTTTTACGAAAGCGACAGATGCATCTGGGGAAATAGAAGTGCCAAACCAGCCCTTCAAGTTTGATAACAGTAATACTCAAGCTAGGACCTGGGTCGACCCCTTAGGAAAATCAACACGCCGTGTGTTGAGAAACCTACTAAATATGGATGATAACAAAATTAAAACACTCAGAGAAAATAAAATCCTTTTATAAATTCTTATCTGCCTTATATTTATAATATAGTTAAAGCTGTCTCTGATGGAGACAGCTTTTTTATTAGCGACCAGCGGCGGCTTCAGCAGCCCTTTTACTATAGACGAGATCAGATGGATCAGGTTTCATAAGATAGTTACCTGCCTTTAATGCTAATACATCATTGGTACCATCTGAATGTAAAAAACTCTGAGCATCTCGGATTAATTTTTCTAGAGGGTTTTTTCGCATATAACCTGCGGCAGCCCAAAGTTCGAGTGCTTGTTGGCAAACGTGTACGGCCACCTCTGAAGCAAACACCTTACAAAGACTAGCGTGCATCGGATCCTGGTCGGGTCTTCCTGCCGACCAAGCTGACTGCATAATATAAGCGCGCGCAGCAGTAATTTGCATGGCCATTCTGGCTAAACGCGTGCGCTGTATTTGATGATTAATTATTGGCCCTCCGGCTTGTTCCCTTTCAAATGCATATTGTACAGATAAGTCGTAAGCACGCTGCGCCACTCCCAGCACTGTAGCACCAGCCTGAATGTTAGAACCATAACCAAGTAAAAATTCAGTGCCAATCTGGGCCGCATTCCCTACGTCACCAACTCTATCTGAATCCGGCACTTCAACATTTGTAAATTGCAGTGTTCCATTTTGAACGCAGCGTTGTCCAAGTTTATCCCAAACCTCTGTTACCTCAAAACCCGGAGCATCAGCTGAGACCATAAAAGACGTCAGACTTGTGCGCAAAGGGCCGTCAGGATCATTGCGAGTTCTTACCATATAATATTTGGCTAGCCCACCATTTGATATATAGCGCTTGGTGCCGTTAAGCACCCAGATATCACCTTTTTTTTCTGCCCGCATCTGCATACCCTTACCGGGTTCTTGATACGGAAGTATGTTTTCGCTTCCCGCGGTGGGCTCTGTTGAACAAATACCCATAAGGCAAGTGTCATCTTCAACAATCAAAGGTAACCAACGTTTGCGTTGAGAGTCATTGGCAACTCTGCATACAGCTGTAAGAATTTTCCAGGTTTGATCAAAAGCGACCGCCATACCCAGATCACCATAAGCAAGCTGTTCACCAATCATGGCAGCAGTTTCGACGTTAGCTCCTTCACCGCCAAATTCTTTTGGAATAGTTAGTGTTCGCAATCCAAGACGAGAGCCCTCGCGTACTACATCCCAGTCAAAGGCCTTAGATGGGTCTGGTTCACGATCAGCTTTCTCTGCAGAAGGAATCATAACTTCTATAGCAAATTTTTTGGCGATAGAACGAAGTTCTTCTTGACGCGGCGTTAGCAAAAAATCGACCATTAGTTACCCCATTTTTTAAATTTTAATTCTAATTAATTACTACTTTTACTAAATACCATATCTGGCATTAATAAAAGTAAAGTTAGATATATCAATAAATTAATATTATATGGCCTACAGTTATCATTATTCATTTCTAAATAGTTTATGTATTATAAAACAATTATAAAAATAGTGGCTTATATAGCTAGAATTATTTTTTAAAAATAATTTAGTATTCTTATATAAATTCGTAGTTTTATCAGAGACATATTTTGGCTAAAAAAAACAAACCCTATCTGTAAAACAAGCGCTCGACATTGCTGCTAAACACCATAATGCCAATCGTCTAGCTGAGGCCGAGAATATATATAGAAAGGTGTTAGAGAAAACACCTAACCAAACAGTTGCCTTACACCATCTAGGGTTACTTTTACATCAAAAAGGTGAAAGCAAACGAGGCATCACTTTTATTGAAAAAGCAATTACACACTCTTCTGATTTTAATCAGCTTAATAAATTAAGACTGAATTTGCGATCTCAAATAATCAGTTCTCCACTATTTGACGCAGAACGGTTTTCCAAACACTTTGAAGAGGCATTATGGGCTATGTGGAATAAATTGTAATAATCATAAAAATTTAATAATGATGATCAGACGTTTCAAAATATTGCGTATTATTAAGAGTTTTGTTCTAGCCACTTTTCGATTGTACTTAATGCCTTCAAACTCTCCTCCATGAGAAAAAAATGACTCGATTTTTCGAATACTGTTAGTTCAACATCTGACAAAGCATCAACCATCCATTTTTGCGCCGTCATAGAGCAAATAGGATCAACTTTACCGGCCATAACAAGAGTTGGAGTTTTTATACCCCCCAGCTCGTCAATTACATCATGTTCTAAGCAGGTAGTTGCCAAATGATCATAAGATATCATATCACGACTCTCATCACTAATTAGCATCGTAATGTTTTTTATAATATCTGGATTTTCATTAAAAAATTCCGGAGCAACAAACAAATTTACTGCATGAGGAGCCCACTCAGACCAATTTTTTCTCCAGCTAAGAAGCTGCTGCATATTCTTAATTGTCTGTCTACCGAGAGAATCAAGTCTTGCAAAAGAGGCTGCCATAGCCATTGATTGTAATCTATCTTGTTCTCTTAATGCTATTTGTTGAGCAATAGCTCCGCCCATAGACCTACCAACAATATGAGCTTTTTTAACATCAAGTTTATCCATTAAGCCAAGTGTCGTGTCAGCAAGTTCTGCAGTATTTACCGGGCTCTCCACCTTAGAGCTTTTACCTGATCCAGGGTTATCAAAGGCAATAACACGATATTTCTTTTTCAAAGCGGCTATTTGAGGGAACCAGGCCGTATGATCACCTGCCAAACCATGAATCAAAATAACAGGAAATCCTTCACCCTCTTCGACATAATTAATATCGAAACGACCGGTATTTACTATAGGCATACTGTTTTCCTCTGTATCTATAAACTTACTAACTCACTCTTGTAACTTTGCAAATTTATTGGATTACATTATGATGTCGGTGTTCGTAATCAGTGACTTTCTGCTTGGCTTCGTCATTAGTAAGAACCCAACCCAAACAACGAGCAACATTCTCCAACGCAAATTGGTGTAAATCCAGGCCATACATTGACGATACACAATCCGACAGTAAAACGACTTTATATCCGTAGTTAAACGCATCGAAAGCGGCATTCTGACAACACGTATTAGTATTAATACCCATAATTAATAATGTGTCTATTCCATTCCGCTTAAGTGACCATTCAAGCTCGGTACCAATAAAACATGATAATGTTTTTTTATTAGTTAGAAGATAGTCCTCTGGCTGCCTATCGAGTTCAGGCATTACTTCTGTTTGAACTGAACCTTCAATATTATGCAAGAGACCTTGCTCTTGCGCCTCTGTAGGAACCGTATTCTCTGAAAAAGTAACCCCACCAACCGCATGACGTGGGTTTAAAGATTCTGCCATCTCATGTTCGCGCATAGTTAAAACAACGTGATAAACTTTCATCTCATGTAAACGCGCAAATTTTAAAAAGTCACTCGCTCCATCAAGCACACGGGTGGCTTCCTCAGGTAGGGCAGGCATGGTTGCATTTACCATATCTAAGTGACCGCGATGCATATCCACAGTTAATATAGCTGTTTTCTTTGGATCAAACTCTAGTGCCTCCTTCATCGTAGCTAGACCCACGGAATGATCTTCAACATGTACATCACGTTTTTTCCCAAGTTCACTCATATTATTCTCCCTAATTTAATTCTTTAAACAAGCTATTAACCCAAACTGCTTTCGAAAACAGTGATGCATCCTCATTGTGAAAATCGATCAACTGTAGACCGAGAGGCATATCATTTGCTGCCAATAACGGTAGAGTTAGAGATGGCGCTCCCATGCAAGTTGCAGGGGAACAATTAACTGGATGACCCAGGTTTTCTAAGCCAACCGGAGCAACCTCTGGAGCTGTCAAACCAACAATACCATCAAATTCATTACTTAACCCTAAGAAATACTCTTTCAAACTAGATTTAAATTCCAGAGCTTTGTGGTAGTCTGATAAAGTAATCTCATGTGCACGCGAAAGAAGCTTTGAAATACGAGGATGATGTTTATAGCCCGCGGCCTCATATTCGAAAAAAGGCCAACGCATTTCAAAAGCAGCAATTTCAGCAATGCACCACTCAACACGAGAAAAATAATCCTCTAAGAGTTGTAGCCTTGGCACCGAAGACGGCTCAACTATCTCAACACCTGCGTTTTCTAAACGGTCAAGAGCGACCTCAAAGCTTCTTTTTACATCTACATTTGATATTTCCCATCCGGGTGTATACATACGGATAAGTTTTACAGGCTTATTTGCGGATGGCAGCATATCAGGACCTACTATTCCATGGGAACCTGGAACGGGCCCGGCTTCGTTAGATAAAAAACGCAAAACGGCCCAAGCATCAGCAAGAGAAGATGCATGAGCCCCAACGTGTTCCCCTGATGGTGAGAAAGGATGAATACCTGCCTGTCTAATTGCTCCATAGGTTGGTTTAACTCCAACCTGCCCACAATAACTTGCCGGTCGCATCACTGATGACATTAGCTGTGTGCCAATGGCCACGGGTATCATTCCAGCTCCTACTGACGCAGCAGAACCACTGGAAGAGGTTCCCGGTGTTCTTTCAGAATCAAAAGGATTAGTTGTTGCCATTACATTACCGTAGGCAAACTCAGTGGTGGCTGTCTTACCAACTATTACAGCTCCACCTCTTCTCAATGCAGCTGTAACCGGAGCGTCCCTTCCACTCTGATAACCTTTGTAGATTGCGCTTCCACACTGAGTTGGCATATCAGCTGTTTCAATAATATCCTTAATACCGATGGGAATACCATCAATAGGAGATATAGGTCTCCCTTCAGCATATCTCTTACTAGAAGCATCGGCAGAAGAGCGAGCTCCATCAAGATTAAGCTCAACAAAAGCACGCACTTCATTATCTCGAGCCTGTATTACTGATATATAGCGTTCCAGTAATTCGCGAGGTGAATCTTCACCAGTGAAAAAAGCAGGTGTCTGCTTAACAAAACTGGGGGATAGAATAATTGATGGATTGTAGGACATAAAGTCACCATTCTATATTTTATTACTTAATCTAAGGTACCATTTAAAGAAAACTGTAAAAATTATAACTTAGTCAACTGTTGCTCTAATGAGCTAGGGTTAAAGAAACAACTAAAACTTATGCCTAATGTTAGGAGAATTATCAAAATGTCCAGAACTGAATCTGTTTCATCGGGGTTCCCCATAGATAAAAACGCTCAACGGATACCCTATAATCAATTAAAAGAGTATATGAGTCGAGTTTTTTTAGCTGTTGGTCTTCCTGATAATGATGCGAAGGAACTTGCCATAGCAATGGCCGATGGAGATCTATTAGGAAAAGACAGCCATGGCTGTATACGCGTTCCTATGTACGTAGCTCGTATCAAAGGGGGGGCAATCAACAAAACACCCAACATCCGTATAGAAAAGCAAACACCAGCAATGGCTATAGTAAATGGTGATAATGCAATGGGGCACCTAGTGGCTAGATTTTCAATGAACCTAGCGATGGACATTGCATCAAAAAGTGGTATTGCCTGGATTGGCTTACAACACTCTAATCATGCCGGTGCAGCGGCTGTATATGCATCAATGGCACTAAAGCGTGACCAAATTGGTATAATTGCTTGTGTAGGAAGCGCCAATCACGCCGCGCCATTTGGAGGTAGCGATATTTTGGTGGGAACTAACCCGATAGCTGTTGCCATTCCTGCACTTAAAGAACCGTCAGTGGTAATTGATATGGCAACTACTAATTCTTCCCTAGGTAAAATTATGGTTAAGGCAATGCACGGTGAATCCATGCCAGAAGGTTGGGTGGTTGATTCTACTGGTAAACCCATAACTGACTCTGCACTCGCGGATGATGGAATCCTTACTCATATTGGAGGCGCAAAGGGCTTTGGTCTATCAATGGTAATAGGGTTTTTAGCAGGAACTCTAAATGGTGCCGCTTTTGGATCAGATGTGGTCCATATTGGTGAAGATCCAAAAAGCGAAACAAATACAGGGCAATTTATAATGGCGATAGATATTGCTCATTTTATGGATCCATCTTTGTTCAAAGCTAATGTAGACCGTATCTCAAAAGAAATGATAGGTTCCGCCATGCTTCCCGGGGTTGAGGAAATTCGTATGCCTGGAACAAATAGCTGGCGCGTTTACCAAGACCGCCTATCCAACGGCATCCCTATCACAGCTCCCCTATTAAAAAAACTGAATATAACTGCTGATGAAGTCGGCGTTCCTCCACTACTATAACCCAAGGTAGGGCATGAAAAAGAAACTAAACCAGCTATCAGTAAAAGAAATATCAAATAAAATTTATAAAGGTGAGACCACATCTGTCAAGGTAGTTGAATCATGCTTAGAGAGAATTGGTGAACGCGAGAAAGAGATAAGAGCCTGGGCCCATATAGATCAAGAATTAGTACTAAAAAATGCTCTCCAAAGTGACCAACAAAGCCCTAAAGGTTTACTTCATGGAGTGCCCTTTGGGGTCAAAGACATTATTGATACTTGTGACATGCCCACCGAAATGGGTTCGCAGATATACAGAGGCAGAAGACCCTTGGCAGATGCATCTTGTGTTGCTTTAGTAAAAGCTGCCGGAGCAATTATTCTTGGGAAAACTGTTACCACAGAATTTGCCGGCAGTTTTCCAGGTGCCACTCGTAATCCACGTGACAGAGATCGTAGTCCAGGAGGATCTTCTAGCGGTTCAGCAGCAGCTGTAGCTGACTTTATGACACCTGCTGCTTTCGGCACCCAGACTGGTAGTTCAATTCTACGACCATCGTCTTACTGTGGAATAATTGGATATAAACCAACTTTTGGAACTTATAATATTTCTGGTATAAAAGCTGCCTCACAAAGCCTCGATACTTTAGGCCTCCACGTTCGCAGTTTAGACGACATCCAGCTTATAACAGCTGTATTGGTTAACCGAAAATATGCTGAGATTAAAACACTAAGTGGTGCACCGGTAATAGGTATTTGTAAAACCCCCCTTTGGGACATAGCTTCAGAGGAGACCCGTATTTCACTGGAAGATGCTGCATCACGTCTATCTAGGTCTGGGGCAAGAATTCGGGATATATCGACGCCAGAATCTTTTGAAGGCTTAGAGAATGCACGTATTAAAATTAATTGCTACGAACGCAGCCGACACATGATTTACGAATGGAGTAAATACAAGTATTTACTGAGTAAAGTGTTTCAGGAAGTTATTAATACCGGTATGAATATGAATTATAGCGATTATATTAAGGCAATCACTCAAACGGAGAAGTGTAGACAAGATTTAGATAAAATATTTGATAATGTTGATGTTCTAATTGCTCCATGCGTGGATGGCGAAGCCCCTATAGGAATAGAATATGCAGGAAACCCAAGACTCCCCGGTCTATGGACGGCCGTAAGATTACCGAGCATTAACCTACCTACACATATCGGTCCAAACGGATTACCGGTAAGTATACAAGTTATTGGTCGTTATCGCGCAGATGACAGATTATTGTCTACATCTAAATGGATGCTGCAAAAACTTGGCTCTCCAACACTTGATTTAGTTAGCTAAAAACTTAGCTTTCTACTAAAAAAATTTACCGCATAGATGTATACTTACGCCAACTTCCTAGCTTAGAGATATCCCTAGCACCGTGTACAGCATACGATTCACATATAAATCCTTTTACTACCGAACCATCATCTAGTTCTATATTTCCAATCCCCAATGGTGATGGTATTCCAGCTAAAAATTCTCCGAACCGTGTAATTGGCAAAGCCCACAATTCTAAGTCTATCGCGAAGCCAGCTTCATCAGAAGAATGCACCATTCCGGGCCTGGGGGGTATAAAATCTTCTAAAGCATAAAATTTGTATTTTTTAGCCGACTGGCAGGTTCGAATCAGTTTTGCCTCACGGTCTGTTAGTTCTGCGTTTAAAGGTAAACCAGACATATGGGCACCACAAACAGCAAGTATTAATGTATCCGCACCATCTATTGACTCTCGTACTTTCAAATCTGGAAGAGGCCATTTTTCCGCTCCCATGCCAGTGCTAGCGCGGCGATGCAAAAGATCTGCAAAACAGTGAATTTTATAATCATTAAATGCCGGGGCAGCTATTGTTACACCGAAAGGTAGATTATTCTCTTGAAACCCTGCAGGAACAGAAATACCACAAAGATCAAGTAAATTCATAAAATTTGTATAAGTACCGAGATTGGAATTTAACTGAACCGGATTTTCTTCGACTTCGGCTTTAGTATATATAGTTCCAGCCGTTGGCATCAACATCATATCAACATCATGCCATACAGGCTCTATAATACGACGCAACTCATGCAATCGATAGTCTGCAGCAAAAGCATCAGCGGCAGTTATCCTACTTCCACCTCCAATTATTTCATAAATTACCGGAAGTAATGATTCTGGTTTTTGATCAAAGAAATTTCTTATTGCCTGATAGCGCTCAGCGACCCAGGGGCCTTCATACAACAACCGAGCAACTTCATAAAAAGGAGTAAAATCAACTTCCTTAATATCTGCTCCTAGACCCACAGCATTATTAATAGCTTCCGCAAACAAATACTTAGAATCATAATTACCAAAAAATTTCAGATCATCTTCGGAAGGTACACCAATGCTCAGTTCACCAATTATATTTGATGAATCTTCTGATTTAAAATTACCTTTACGTGAAAATGGATCTTCCTTATCAAATACCGCAACTACATCTAGCACCTCAGATGCGTCAGCAACATTTAGTGCAAATATAGATACACAATCTAATGTTCTACAAGCTGGGACCACACCACGAGTACTTATTAATCCACGGGACGGTTTCAATCCAACTATATTATTAAAAGAAGCTGGCACGCGACCCGACCCAGCAGTATCAGTACCTAAGGAAAAGCTTACTAGACCAGCAGATACCGCAACTGCTGATCCCGCACTAGATCCACCGGATATATATTTCGGGTCAAAAGCATTTGAACAAACACCATATGGAGAACGAGTACCTACCAGTCCAGTAGCAAACTGATCCATGTTTGTTTTACCTATCAGAATGGCCCCAGCTGCAATTAAAACATCCACTACCGGAGCACTAAGAATAGGTATATAGGCATAATCTGGACAAGCAGCAGTTGTAGAAAACCCTGCGAAATCAATATTATCCTTTATAGCAAACGGCAAACCATAAAGCGGTAAAAGTTTTGGATCTTGATCGGATAGCTTTTCAGCAGCTTTGATTATGTCATTTTCTGGCAGCCGAGTTATCCAAATTGCGTTATCTAACTGTTTTTTTATTCGTTCTAAAACAATTTTAACTACATCTATGGGTTTCAAATTACCATTAAGGTAATACTCCCTTAATCTAGTGAAATCTAAACTTTGGACTGAATCGCACACGTTTTATGGCCTTCCCATTTCTAGGTAACTATAGCTTTTATATATAATTTCATTAAAACTAAACATATATTACTTTGCTACTTAAGTAATTGAGTAGTAATGTTTCAAAGTGTGATTCGGTAGAATGAATAGTCGGGGGGGGCTATAATTTGGACCAGGCGAGCAATTTATTCATTGCTGAACCTTATAATTTGCCTTTTGATCATTGGTCAACGGCACTTATTATAATAGACATGCAGCGTGACTTTCTAGAACCAGGTGGATTTGGAGAGCTGTTGGGGAATGATGTTTCTTTACTCCGTAAAACTGTTGGGCCTTGTCAAGAGGTCTTATCTGCCGCACGTAAAATTGGATTAACAATTATTCACACTCGTGAAGGTCACCGACAAGATCTATCTGATGCTCCATTAAGCAAATTAGCACGGGGTAAATTAGAAGTAGGTATTGGCGATATTGGTCCTTTGGGAAAAGTTCTAATACAGGGTGAACCAGGTCATCAAATAATTTCAGAGCTAGCTCCAATAAATGGTGAACCAATAATAGACAAACCCGGAAAGGGTGCATTTTATCAAACCGACCTAGAGCTGGTTTTAAAGAATAAAAATATCCGCACTTTGATTGTTTGTGGTGTTACAACCGAAGTGTGCGTACATACAACCGTACGCCAAGCAAATGATCGAGGCTATGATTGCATAGTTCCTGCCGATTGTGTGGGTTCATATTTTCCTGAGTTTCAGCGAGTTGGACTTGAAATGATAAAAGCTCAAGGTGGTATTTTTGGTTGGGTAAGTGATAGCAAAGAAATATGTCGAGTACTTGATAAAGTTTAACAGTATTTACAAAAATAAATTTAACGCTAGAAAAAAGGTTTATAAAATGGCAACTAAACAGGCTACATGGTGGGTTTCAGGCGATTGGAACGGCTTCTTTGGTCTAGGCACCAATGTATTGGTTAACCTTCTCGTTTTGACAGGACTTTTAAAATACGTAATTGGTATACCTAATGAAGTTTTGTTCGGAATTATACTCCCGGCTATAGGATTAATGCTTTTTTTGGGTAATATGTATTACGCTCTAATGGCTCTCAGATTAGCAAAGAAAGAGGGAAGAGACGATGTAACGGCGCTTCCTTCAGGACCCAGCGTACCACACATGTTCTTTGTAGTGTTCGCAATTATGCTTCCTATAAAGGCCACCACAGGCGAATGGCAAACTGCCTGGGCTGCTGGCATGATCTGGGTTTTTGTAGAGGGAATTGTATTATTCCTAAGCGCATTTGCTGCTCCAACAATACGTAGGTTAACACCCAGAGCCGCACTTTTAGGTACTCTGGCTGGTATATCAATTACATTTATATCTATGCGTCCAGCCTTTGAAATAATGGAAACACCAATCATTGGCTTCGTTTCATTGGCTATTATCTTGGCAGCTTGGTACGGGGGGGTGCGCTTTCCAGGTAATGCGCCCGGTGGTCTTGTCGCAATTGCCGTAGGCACTATCCTTGCTTGGCTAGCCTTCGCATTCGGATGGGGTTTTGGTGGAGTAGATCCAAATGGCGTATCCGGTGCTATATCCAGTATAGATCTAAACTTTGCTTGGTTCCAGTTGGATACACTATGGGAAGGCCGAAATTACCTGGCACTTGTTTTGGTAACTGCCATACCGTTCGGGATTTATGACTTTATCGAAGCAATGGATAATGTTGAAAGTGCTTCAGCCGCGGGCGATGAATACTCCGTTCGTGAGGCTGTCGGTGCAGAGGGAATTATTAGTCTGATTGGTACATTACTTGGCAGTCCTTTCGCCAATGCCGTCTATATCGGTCATCCTGGTTGGAAAAGCATAGGGGGCAGGGTCGGCTACTCAATAGCAACAGGGGTGCTTGTTTTAGTATTAACTTGGCTCGCCATTGTTCCATTATTACTTAGCATTATTCCAGTCGTCGCCATAATTCCTATACTTCTCTATATAGGTGCTCTGATTGGTGCTCAGGCCTTTCAAGCAACTCCTCGCTCCCACGCTCCAGCAATAATTTTTGCGTTAGTTCCAAACTTAGCTGCTTGGGCTAAAGTTCAGATTGATGGTGCTCTCGGTGCAGCTGGCACCAATGCTGCTGCAGTTGGCTTGGATAAGATGGGACAAAATGGTGTACTTTACAATGGATTAGAAATCCTTGCCGGCGGTGCTGTTGTTACAGGCCTATTATGGGGAGCTATGGTGGTGTTTCTAATTGATCGCAAACCAAATTCTGCTGGGGTAGTCGCTCTGATAGCAACTGTTTTAACCTTCTTTGGGTTCATCCATGGATCCGCAGTCGGGTTTATGGTCTCACCAATGGTAGCTCTTAGCTATCTTCTTGTTGCAGTCTTATTTTTCAGCTTTAACAAGCTAGAAATTTCTCCTGCAGAGTCTGAATCCAATACATAAAACATTTGATTCATAAAAAAATAACGAGGGCCGGGAATATATTTATTCCCGGCCCTTAACTATAAATAAAAAGATTTTATAATTAATCATAAAAGGAAATTTCGATGCGTTTTGCTGCATCAGAAATATCGCGTAAAACAATAAATAGCTTTACTGGTAAAGTTCATAGTGTGTTTCGTAGTACAGTTAATTTGATGCTCAATGATGGAGAGTTAATTACTCTGCATGCTAGTAACGACAAACAACAATTACCAGGTGCAATTTCTTTTAGTGCACCTCTCGGCTTTGATTTTTCTCATCACGTTAAGCACGGAACCAACATATGTTGTAGAGGAGGAATCTTAAGGTTATCAGAATCTGACCTTACTTTCGATTTAAGACTTGCTCAAAATATTAAATTAGAAAAAAACTACTATTCTTCAGTTAATACAAATATAAAAAATGACGAATCTTGGCAGATTGCATGGAACTTCCTGATTAACAATAGAGGATCTGCAGGTCTAATCTTAGCAATTAATAAGATAGAACCAGTTACACCATTCGACGTAGCGCTTGTCTCTAGAGCACAAGAATGCATTCCCCTTCTTCTAAGTTCTGTACGTAAAAATAATATTGTAATAACGAAAAAAGCAGCGTCTCGTCTCGTCGGTGCCGGGCCAGGCCTTACTCCATCTGGAGATGATTTTCTAGTTGGATTTCTAACAGGTGCTCAACATACTTTTCAAAACAAAGAACAGATTAAGTGCATTAATTTTCTAGGTAGTTATTTATCTAAACAAGTTGGTAATAGTGTAGATATTTCATGTGCCTATCTGAAACATGCTGCTTCCGGATATACAATAAAATCTTTGAAAGATCTGACTAAGTTAATAATCAATGATACCTACAGAACAAAAATAATTAATTCGATAAATATCGTATTACGTTTTGGACATAGCTCAGGTTCAGACACAGTATTTGGTCTGTTATGTGGCCTTGCTGTGAAAAAACCATTATTATCCAATATCATAATAGACACTCTTAATAACAAAGCAGCTAAAGTAAAATACATATGATCTCTGGTACTCGTATAATAGCAGATTTATATCGTGATTCCGTATCGCTAATGAGAATCTCAGCTATTACGTCTGCTTTGCCGGGCGTAATTGAAGCTTCGTGTATAATGGCTACGCCAGCGAACCTTGAGCTGCTAAAAGAATCCGGCCTACTTGTAACTGAAACTGCTGCTAAACCGAGCGAAGTATTAATCATTATTAAAGCTGATAATGAATCCACTCTTAATAATTCGCTCGCATCAACAGAAGCTGAGCTGCGCAAACAACCGAAACATACAGCAAATGGTTCTCATTATGAAATAGAACCACCTAATAGCCAGGAAATGGCTCTAAAAAGCCTAATTAGTGCCAATCTAGCTCTGATTTCGACCCCTGGTCATTATGCTACTGCTGAAGCAATAAAAGCACTGCATTTAGGTCTTAACGTCATGATTTTTAGTGATAATGTAACTATTGAAGATGAAATTGAACTAAAAAAATATGCTAAAAATAATAGTCTAATGGTACTCGGACCTGACTGCGGAACTGCAGTGATTGATGGAGTGCCTTTAGGTTTTTCTAATGTTGTAAGGAAAGGAAATATAGGCGTTATTGCTGCTTCAGGAACCGGCCTACAACAAGTAATTTGCCTTATTGACAGCAATGGTGGAGGAGTATCTCAAGCTATAGGTACTGGTGGTCGTGACCTTGATGCTAGAATCGGTGGTATAACTATGATGCAGGGGATTAATGCCCTAGCGAGTGATCCAGAGACCAAGGTTATTGTTCTTGTCTCTAAACCTCCGTCGCCAGAAGTAGCCGATGCAGTTATAAAACTAGCTTGTACCACCGGAAAACCTATCGTCGTCTGCCTACTTAATTCTAATATAAGCCAAAGTACAAACAAAAATATCCACCACGTTAAAACTCTAGAGGATGCAGCAACTGCAGCACTATCGCTATCGCGATGTGAATCAATATCAATTAATAAATCCTCTTCATCACTGGAATCACTATTAACAGAAGCACCAGAAATTGAAAATAATCGGAAATACTTACGAGCACTATATAGTGGCGGTACTTTTTGTTACGAAGCACTAACACTGCTAAAAAAAGATTTGTCTCCACTAAGCTCGAACATGTCTTTTCCAGAAATTGATGTGATTACTGATCCATGGGAGAGTTTAGCCCATACACTTATCGATCTTGGTGATGACGTGTTTACACGTGGGAGACCCCATCCAATGATTGATCATAGACTTAGAAATGAACGCCTAATTAAAGAAGCATCGGATCCTGAAACAGCAGTTATTCTAATAGATGTGGTTCTGGGATACGGAGCTCATAGTGACCCCGCTGCCGCGATGACACCTGCATTAACTGAAGCACGAAGTATCAATTCTAAATCAATGCCTATTATTGTCGGATTTATCTGCGGTACAGAGGCAGACCCACAAAATATTGGAAAACAAAAATCAGCTCTAATTGACAATGGCGTTCTAGTTGCAAGTTGTAATGCCGAAGCCGTTCGCTTAGCTTCAAAAATTTTAGAGAAATTAAAATGAGCAACTTATTTGGTTCGGATCTAGAAATTATTAATGTTGGAATCTCTGAATTTACTGAATCTATAATAGAAAAGGGTGCTAAAGTGCTCAATGTAGCCTGGTCACCGCCCGGAGGTAATGCAGAGGTTGCCCGGTCATTATCCTACTTAGTAAATCGACCAGAAGTTGAAAAAGCTAACACTACAGCGTTCGCTCAATATCTCTCCTCTAAACCATGCCTTGTAGGTTTAGGGCCAGCTAAAGAAGTAATACCTGATTTACCAGAACGAGTAATTCTTCATGCCGGCCCACCCATATTATGGGAAAACATGTGTGAACCGGTAAAAGGTGCAATTATCGGGGCTTGTATATTTGAGAAATGGGCCGAAAACTACAAAACAGCTGAGTGGTTAATTAACTCCGGAGAAATTTCTTTCGCACCATGTCACCATTATAATGCCGTTGGCCCGATGGCTGGTATTATAAGTCCTTCCATGCCAGTTTGGATTATTGAGGATTCAGCTCGAAAAACACGAGCCTATTCCAACCTTAATGAAGGGCTTGGAAAGGTCCTCCGGTTTGGCGCAAACGCTCCCGATGTTATCGAGCATTTGCATTGGATGCAAAATGTTTTAGCTCCTGCCCTAAAAGTAACATTAGAAAGATTGGGTCCTATAGAACTGAAACCCCTAATGGCGATGGCACTGCATATGGGAGATGAGATTCATAATCGCAACGCAGCGGCTTCTGCATTATTTATTAAACATCTAATTCCAGCGGCACTTGACGCCAAACTTGATAATTCGGTGCTTTCTGAAATAGTCAAGTTTATCAATAGCAATGATCATTTTTTTCTAAACTTATCTATGTCTGCTTGCAAGGCAATGATGGATGCCGCCCACGGTGTTCCAGGATCTAGCTTGGTTACAGCCATGGCGCGAAATGGAGTAGATTTTGGAATACGTGTTAGTGGATTAGGTGACAAATGGTATACTTCGCCAGCTCCGTTGATTAACGGGCTTTTCTTTCCCGGCTATAGCGCTGAGGATGCAAACCCCGATCTCGGTGATAGTTGTATAACAGAAACCGCTGGTATTGGCGCTTTCGCAATGGCAGCTTCTCCAGCAATAGTGCAGTTTGTTGGTGGTTCAGCAAGTGATGCTATCGCTAGCACTCGTCAAATGGAGCACATCACTTTTAGTAAAAATGATGCTTTTACCCTTCCACAACTCGATTTTGATGCAACACCAGCCGGCATCGATATTCGTAAAGTGATAGACACAGGTATTGCACCAATTATCAATACTGGAATTGCACATCGAGAAGCTGGGGTTGGTCAAATCGGTGCAGGCATTACCCGCGCACCCATAGAATGTTTTTCACAAGCCATTATAGAACTGTCGGAATTTTTTAATATGTCAAATGAAATTTGATAATCGAGGTCATCAAAATGGCAGAACGCCAAAAAATAGCAATCATCGCCGCAGGCGGTAACTCGCTAATTATTGATGAGAACCATAAGTCAATTCCTGATCAATACCTAGCTGCCGCAACGACTTCTCGTTACATCGTAGATATGATTGAACAAGGCTGGAATGTTGTAATCACTCACGGTAATGGTCCTCAGGTTGGATTTATTATGCGACGCTCTGAAATAGCGATAAACGAAGTGCCGCCCGTCCCAATGGACTATGCCGGTGCAGATACGCAAGGAGCTATAGGTTATATGTTTCAAAGAGCCATGCGTAATGAAATGAAAAAGCGCGGCATTGACCGCAATGCAATAGCTGTGGTTACTCAAATATTAGTCGACCGTAAAGATAAAGCTTTTTCAAACCCTGCCAAACCAATCGGCTCATTCATGGATGAGCCCACAGCCCAAAAACATGCTGCTAAACATGGATGGGTGGTACGCAAGGAAGAAGAACGCGGTTGGCGTAGAGTAGTAGCCTCTCCAAAACCGATTGCCATACTAGACATTAAGGCCATCGAAACATTAATAGAGAGTAATTACATTGTTATAGCTTGCGGAGGTGGCGGTATTCCAGTTTATGAAGATAGTGAAGGTACTATACAAGGAATAGAGGCAGTAATAGACAAGGACTTCGCATCAGGGTTATTAGCGCAGGAACTCATTGCCGATTTATTTATTATTACTACCGAGGTAGAAAAAGTAGCTATTAACTTTGGTAAGAAAAACCAACGTTGGCTTAATAAAATATCTATAAAAGAAGCACGCGAACACCTAAAAAGCGGTCAGTTTCCAGATGGTAGTATGGGACCAAAAATAAACTCCATACTTAAGTTTCTAGATTCCGGTGGAAAGGCGGGTATAATTACTAACCCACCCAATTTAGGACGGGCATTAAAGCAGGAAACTGGGACTTGGATTGTTTCGGATGATAAACTTTAGAAATATTTCTTTAGTCTTTAATTATCTATTATGCGAACCTCTAACTAAGTGCCCTAGGATATAAAGTTGTTTATGTGTTAAAAAGCTAAGGATACTTGCCTCCCCTGCAGCTTCTAGTGCAACTGATGAATATATTGACTGAAACATGCTTTCAGCTGGATCTATAACGCTAGCATAACACTGTGATAACGCTGCTTTTACAAAATCAGCCGCGATTTTATCGACCGTAATAACTTTCCCTTGTAAAATCGTTAAAAATACTCATAGCATTTCAAACATTTTATTTCCAAATATGTCACGGGCTTCTTCTTTTAACGGAGCCAAACTATCAACAAATTGAGCATGCTGTTCTGGGTTAAGCTCTATAATTTCACAACCCTCAGATTCAATTTCTCGTCGCGCCACTTCTTCTTCTTCTACGGCCAAACTACGCTGGAATTCTATCGATTCCGGAATAATCTCCTTCAACCCAGAACGCAATTCTTCTGGCCACTCATCAATACTATTACGATGAACCCATAGCCCTCTCGACAGATAAAAATGACCGCTAAGAGTATGATAACGATGATATTTATGAACTCCATATGTGGTAGTATTAGCTAGTGGGTTTTCTTGAGCGTCCAGAGTACCCGCTTTAACCATCTCAATAGCCTCGGTTAGATCCATCTGCAGTGGATTAGCTCCCAAAAGTTCAAATGTACGGGAATGAATATCACTAGATAACATTCTTATTCTCATTCCAGTTAAATCTTCGGGTTTATTAATCGGCCGCAGTCTATTTGAAATATGACGGAATCCATTCTCGAAAAACCCTAGTACTCTAAAGTTATATTTACTCTCTATACATCTCATAAGATGCTTCCCAAGCACACCATCAAAAGCAGCACGAGCATTGGCTAAATCAGGAAAAAGAAATGGTTGATCAACAAACCCCAGTTCGGGAACCTTCTTAGTTAGATAACTAGTCGACTGATATGATATTGTTAGGACACCGCATTCCGTCAGCCACATTATATCACTGGAGAGATAACCAAAATCCATAATGTTCCATATATATTTTACATCAACTAGATCACTAAATTCCTTTTCTAGCCTGTCACCAATAAATTTTAGAGCCCTGCTGTGAGTAGTTGTTGGGGGGCCGTAGCCTCCCAGCCGGATTTGTATTGCTTCAGTCATATTTAACACCTTAATTATTAAATTATTAAATTATTAAAGTAGCGATCCATATTTAAAGATATGATAGTCTTTTATCGTATGTCGTCATACTGTGCAGGAGGTAATAAATGCAAAGAGAAAATCTAGGGGTTGCGGTAATCGGCTGTGGACGTATAGGTACGTTGAGAGCAAGTTTAGCTTCACGATACCCAGGAGTTAATTTCCTCGCAGTATCCGACAAAGAAAAACATCGCGCCGACATACTAGCACAGCATACCGGCGCTGACTTTAGCACAGATAATAACCTTGAGGCGATAAACCATCCAAACGTTAATACCGTTATTGTCTCAACGCCAGAACATGACCATAGAGAAGCAATAGTACAGGCGCTAGAAGCTGGAAAGCCAGTGCTTATTGAAAAGCCAATAGCCCTTACTTTAGAAGACGCCGATGCCATTATTGAAGCTGCTCAAAGAACTGGAACTGAATTTCGGGTTGGGTATTCACGCCGTCATGAAAGACGCTGGATGCTAGCTAAAGAACAACTCCTACAGGGTCGTTTGGGAGAAGTATTAGGTATTCAATCACGAGTCTATAACTCAAGAGCGCAAATGCTTCAAATACTCGAGCGATCTCCAAAAGCAACGCCAGTTTTGGACGTACTCACCTATTACGTTGATATGGCTTGCTGGTATCTTGAAGGTATCCGCCCAGTCGAAGTTATTGCTCGTTCACATGGAAAAGTATTTGCTAAAATGGGCTATGATGTTGATGACATTACCTGGGCCATCATAACCTTTGAAAACGGTGCTATTGTTAATCTAGGAATTTGTTATGCACTACCAGCAAAATACCCATCGGTAGGGCAAAGTTCACGCTTTGAAGTTTTAGGAGACGAAGGCGTAATTCTACTTGATGCAGATAATAAAGACAGCCTACTATATACTGACAATGGGGCACCACATACCTACGTGCCTGATCATAATATCAATCTTATGTTTATGCAGACAACATCGGCAGCTGATTTTGCTGTAGGTGATTATTGGGGTGCCTTAGCTAATGAGTCACGATCCTGGTTTGACCACCTCATTACCGGACAAGAAATCCCTCATGCCACTCCCGCTGAAGCACGTCTTACCCTTCAAGTGACTTTAGCTATAGAAGAATCTGCTCAAACAGGGCAGCCTATTACCCTTTAGCTAATTAACAAAACCGAAAACAACCTATTTTAGGAGTTACCTCCACTGAAAGAGAATATTGATCAATTTGATTACATTATCGTTGGAGCTGGCAGTGCAGGTTGTGTTCTAGCAAATCGCCTGACTGCTTCTGAACGCAACCGTGTATTACTGCTCGAGGCCGGGGGAAAAGATAATAATCCCTGGATTCATATTCCACTAGGCTATGGAAAACATTTTACAAACCCCAAAGTAAATTGGCTGTACACCAATGAACCTGAAGTAGAAACAGCATATAGAAGAATCGCCCAACCTCGTGGAAAGGTTTTAGGTGGTTCTAGCTCAATCAATGGCCTAGTATATATTCGTGGACAGCGAGAGGATTATGATCATTGGCGCCAACTGGGTAATCCAGGTTGGAGTTATCAAGATGTACTTCCATACTTTCGAAAATCAGAAGATCAGCAACGTGGTGCAGATGAATATCATGGGGTTGGAGGGCCTCTAGCTGTCTCAGACCCAAGCCGCCCTCACCCTTTATGTGAAGCATTTATTAAGGCAGCAGAACAATCGGGATATCCGCGGACCAATGATTTTAATGGGCTGAATCATGAGGGGTTTGGGTATTTGCAGCTTACGACCCGCAATGGTCGTCGATCAAGTACATCAACCGGCTATTTAAAGATTGCAAAGAAACGAAATAATTTAGTCATAGCTACGAATGCTCATGCAACTCGCCTTTTATTTGAGGGCTCAAGAGCAGTAGGTATAGAGTATCTACGTAATGGAAAAAAACACATAGCTAACGCAAATAATGAAGTAATCTTATCGGGTGGGGCTATAAATACCCCACAATTAATGATGCTCTCTGGATTAGGAAAAGCCTCAGAACTGAAAAAACATGGAATCGAAGTAAAAGCAGATATTCCAGAGGTCGGGTTTAATTTACAGGATCATTATAACGGGAGATTAATGTATCGTTGTAATGAACCCATTACTCTAAATGATACTCTAAATAGTAAATTACTGAGTACTTTCGAGGGATTACGTTATATTTTTAAACGCACAGGCTTTCTAACTATGGGAGCATCCTATGCTGCAGGATTTTTTCGTACAGATCCAGCATTAGCCTCACCTGATATCCAAGCCGGTTTAGCTTTATTCAGTACTGATAAAGTAGGAGAGGGCCTGCACCCGTTTTCAGGTTTTTCTGTAATAGTTAGACTTTTACGACCGGAAAGCAGAGGAAAAATAGCTCTCAAGGGAATTGATCCCCTAGAGGCGCCAGCAATATACCCCAACTTTCTCCATAGTAAAAATGATCGCCACAACCTAGTAGCTGGTTTTAAAGCCATGCGTAGAGTTCTAGAA
>Ga0315339_1001443_pt1 | contig 21026 bp, 20 predicted proteins | sample ASW17metaG_FD_204514 | JGI IMG/M metagenome (GOLD analysis project Ga0315339, IMG submission 204514) | Ammonia-oxidizing marine archaeal communities from Pacific Ocean, United States - ASW #17 | ecosystem: Environmental > Aquatic > Marine > Oceanic | place: USA: California | collected 2016-12-05
AGCATGGCCACAAAGGCGGTTTCGACATCACCGTGCCGAACGAAGGCGTCCAAACCCTCAGCGGCGACGGCCAGGATACGCTGCACTGTATCATCAGATGTGCTTGTCTGATAGGTACCCCATAGACTGACGGCTTGCTGAAATGCCTTATTGTTCTGGTAGTATGTCGATGATTGTAAGATGGGGTACAGGCGGTGGGCTGTCATCCAGTGAAAAAGTTGTCTCGTTCACTTGAAGTCAAGCTTTTCTACCATAACTTAATGCATATCGAGAAAATTCATTGATTAATAATAGAACAACTTTTAGTCTATCCCCATGGAAGATCACCCATACTATCTAAAGTCCAATCGCCTTTGCGTGACCGACCGCCAGGGTAAGATCCTGCACGAATTGCCCTGTGAGCGGGTGTTTCTGGCCGGTACGGCTCAAAGCCACCTGACCATAGAAGGTGTACATGTTATTAAATATATTCAGCCCCCAATCCACGCCGCCGGTGGTGGCCTGATTTTCTCCGGTGCGCGCGGCATTGGTAGCCATCAAACCGATGAACGAATTGTTCAGGATATCGCGTTTAAGACGAACCACGTGGTACGTGGCGCGCGGCTCAATCTGATCACGGAACCGGACGTCCTGGACCGTATCTACCAGTGTGGCGTACTCTTTTCCTGTGACAGCGGAGACTAACCCGATCGTGATCCCGCTCTGGATTCGCCCGGTCATTTTAGCCGCGCTGATAATACTGGTGGCGAGCGGTCGCTCCAGCAGTACGGCATCGCCGTCGCGGGTATCGAAGGAGCCGGAGGGAGACCGGCCGATGCGGCGGGAGTAGAACAACCCCATCGGCGTATCAAAGATCTGGGACCCTTCGATAAAGAAGGGTATCTTCTCCGGGAAAAGGCTTCGAAGGTAGACAGGTTCAGGATGGCTTCATCCGCCTCTACCTGACCAAAATCAGGATTGGCGGTCATATCAAGCGTAAGGTTACTCGTTATGCCGTACTTCAAATTCCCGCCGAGGCGCTGATGAACGGCGTTGCCTTCCGGCGTCCTGGGGCTTACCGGGGCAATCTGACCGGAAGATAGCAGATATGGGATCGCCCGCAACCGCATCGGCGGGGAGATGTTCTCGATCCCTTCGATATGACCGAATCGAGAAACCCAGCCGTTTTCGCCGCGGCGGATCATCATCCAGTAATCGCGCTCGTTTTTTCTGAAAATACTGCGCTGGAAATATACGCCCCATGTGTATATTTCCTGCCCGATAAACCGGATGGTATGATAGGGAATTTTTACTTCGGCGACCCATCCCTCTTCCGTAATCCTCACCGATGAATCCCAGACGCCGTCCCAATCGGAATCCCGACGGGTGTCGTTGTACATCAGGCCGTCACCTTCGATGCCGGAGGCGCTTACAGTATAGTAGAAACCGGTGCGGTGGTCGTGGTACGGATCGATGCTGATCGATATGTAATCGGCATCCCAGGGACGGTCCCGGCGGGCCAGGCGCTTGACGATTTTATCCGGTTCCGAGTCGTACATCATGATACCGAAATATACGGCTTCGTCGTCATAGACGATGCGAATTTCGGTGGTTTCGGTAGGCGGGGCATCCTGGATCGGTTCTCGTTGCGTGAAATCACGGATCGGGCTGGCGTAGGCCCAGGCCGCGTCATCCAGACGGCCGTCAATCGAGATGCCGTCCTGGGCTCTTACGGCGTGAATAACTTTGTCTTCGGCGGTGCGATCGTTGTGCGCCTGTACATAAGGCGGCCATATCAAAAGAGTAAGCAACAGGAGACATCCTGCCATTCCGGTCAACCGGGTCATGAACCATCTGCTCCATTTCAAAGTAGGTCATACGTGAATCCAGAGGTGAAGAGACGGTCTGCCCGAACGTCTCAAGGCGCTATATACGCTTATTTTGCACTATACCATAAAGGAGAAGGGTTTTATTATTCATTATTCCCAGTACGGCGGCACTTTAAATTCGTCTCCCAGTGTCGCAAGTCGTTCCATATGAACAGGATCCAGCGGGATGCCGTTCGCGCGGAAATCTATTTCCCGTTCCGCTTCCAGTTCACCCGGGAAGATGACTTTTTCCAGGCCGGGCATGGGCGACATCCGGTGCAGCGCTTCGAAAAGCAGGCGGCCTTCCGCGTAATAATCATCGAGATTACCTAAAAAGGCCGGGTTGATCACCACAGTGGTGAAATTGCAGGTAGCGCCGGGGAAAGGGTCCGGTGTCGCCGGATGCATCTTCGCTATGGGCATGGTGAGCATCAGACTGATCATCTGAAGTGCGAAACCCTTGATGAGCGGCAGCGTGGTGATTTCGGCGATCTGTTCCTGGACGTCGAGCGGTGCGAGTAAGGTGCCCATATCGATCACAATCGGTGGTAGACCCTCCGGCGCGGGGAACCCCATGCTGAAGGGATAGTCCCGAAATACGTTCGTGACGGTCTGCACCGTCTCGTAATCCGATGGACTGACGGCCGTACTCGTAAACAGAGCAATCATGCCTTCAGCGGTTGCGATCCGTGTCCAGTTGCCGATGGAACCGGTATGGCCGCAGTACCGCCCCAGCGCAAGGCCGATCCCGAATTGTCTCGCTTTATCGATAGCGCCCCGGACGGCGCGAGCGGAGCAGAGATGACCGCCCCCACCATCGCCGCCGTACTGAATGGTGGCGCCGGCCTCGCGTGTCACGCTGATCTCCGGTCGCGGATTGTATTCCGCTGACTTAAAACTTTGCGCATAGCCCGCCGCCGTGCCGGTGCCGTGGCTGAGCACGCCGCGCAAATCGGTGGCCACCAGATACCCGGCGAGTTCCGCTGCATGCTCTGCTGACATCCCCGCCTTCTCAAATACCTCCGTCGTGAATCGCAGCAGCGGTTCCGGCATATACCGCCGGTTATCGTAATTTACCGGAGTATAAGCCATTAAAACCTCCTACGACGTGGTTTCGACGGGTCGATCCGTAGTTCGTCGCGGGTAGCGATGACTTCTTTCAATGCGTCGATAAACCGGTCAATGTCCTCAAAGTTATCGTAGAAATGCGTTGAAATACGAAATATGGACTGGCCGGCGGCGCCGGTTGTAGCTATCTGGATCTTGTAGTCGTTCCACATAATCTCTCGGATTTTGTGCAGTTGGATGCCCTCAATCCCGAAGCTGGTCAAAAATCCCGACATCTCCGGCCCTTCCGGGATGGTCATGTACGCGTCCTCAATCTCGTCCATCACCAACGTTCTCAGGTAGTGTGCCAGACTCAGGCTGTAGGGACGAATTTTGTCTGCCCAGCCGATCTCAAGCTGATAGTCAATGGCCGGGCCCAGACCAGCAAAGTGCGTCATATCCCGGGTGCCCGTTACATCGAACCGGCTGCCATGCGGGTAAGATTGGACATTATACCCCAGAATCGGAGCCCGCAGCGTACTGAGAAATTGTGGCGCGATATATGCAATACCGGTGCCTTTGGGCGCCAGAAGCCACTTGTGGGTGCTGCTGATATAAAAATCACATCCGATCTCTTCGATATTCACTGGCGACATGGCGACGGCATGCGCACCGTCTATGACGGCGTACGCACCGTGCGCATGGGCCAGTTCGGTGAGTGCCTGCACCGGAGCTACCAGGCCGGTGGTACAGTAAACATGACTGAATACCATCACCTGCGTTCGGGTCGTAATATGCGCGGCAAAAGCGTCAACGATATCTTTAGGTGACTCCGGCGGCGTGGGTATCGAAACCTTCCGCACCAGGACGTTCTGCTCCCTGGCCATGAAATCCCACATGCTCTGTACAGATGGATATTCCTGGTCGCTCATTAGGATCTCGCTGCCGGGTTGCAGAGACAGTCCCTGCGCGGGTATATTCATCCCCATTGTGGTGTTGAGGACCAGCGCCACACACTTGGCCGGCGCGCCTACGAAATCAGCGATCTTTTCACGCGATTCCTCCACCAGCGGCTGCATCAGTTCTGACCGCTGATTGTAGAAGGGGTCTTCCTCCACCTCCCGTATCAGGTCAATCACCCGCTCAACGATCGGTCTGGCCGAAGGACCCACCGAGCCGCCCTGTAGATAGGTCACGTCGTCTTTCAGGTAAAACTGCTTGCGGATATCGGCCCAGAACGCCGCTTCCTCGTCCGTAATTGGTTTGGTGCGTGAGGACATGAATTCGTCTCCTTGGGTTGCGTAAAAAGATGAGGATTTTCAAGGTTTTTCTTACCAGGTGATATTCATCCGACTATACGCCTGCTTCTGCGGGTCACCCCAAAAGTCATGCTTAAAAGAATCGCCACGATGATCCTTGTCAAGACGTTTCGGGAACGGCGGTCTTCATCACACTCACTCATACCGCAACGCATCGACCGGATCAATCAGCGTCGCTTGGATGGCCTGATAACCGATAGTCAGGTTTAGATAATGCTTCACGAGTAAGAGGGCAATACCCGGTGCTGAAGCCCCGAGTATCTTGCGGACACCGATCCCCTGTCTTCACTATCCCCGATTGACAATCCGATTCCCCTTCGATATATTCTATTTTCCGCTTAGAACTATCCCAGGCACCCTATTCTCTGGTAATTTGCAATCTGCAATTTGCCATTAATATCCGGAGTATACATGCACAAGATTATCGCCTTTGTAGGAATGACCGGCTCGGGAAAGTCGACAGCGGCGGAAGGCCTGATCGAGCGAGGTTGGACGTTTATTCGATTCGGTCAGGCGACCATCGACAAGCTTAAGGAGGCCGGGCAGGAGATCAATCCCGACAACGAAAAAACCATGCGGGAGGGGTTGCGTCAGGAGTATGGTATGGGGGCCTTCGCTGCATTGTCGCTGCCGGCTATAGAAGAAGGGATTAAGACAGGGCCTGTCGTGATCGACGGCCTCTATTCCTGGTCGGAATATAAGATATTGAAAGAGGCGTTCGGAGCTCATCTCTACGTGATCGCCGTCTACGCCTCGCCGAAGACACGCTATGGCCGCCTGGAAAAACGGATGCACGACGCGGCCAACGATCCCGGTTTTCGCAACCGCCCGCTCACGGCCGAGCAGGCGCAGAAACGCGACTATGCCGAAATAGAAAACATCGAAAAAGGCGGTCCGATCGTTATGGCTGATTTTACCGTCGTCAACGAGTCAACTGGGGAGAGCCTGATGTCACAGGTCATGACCTATGTGGATCGGATCACCGGACAGGCAGAGATATAAAGCGGGAGACGCCATCATAAAGGAGCAATATACATGAGCGAGAATGGACATGTTCGACCGAGTTGGGATGAGTATTTTATAGGGTTGATGGCAGAAGTGGGCAAAAGAGCCACATGCGAGCGCGGACGTAGCGGGAGTCTGATCGTCAAAGACAAGCGGATCCTGGCAACCGGCTATGTAGGCTCCCCGCCCGGCCTGCCGCACTGCGATGAAATCGGCCACCTGATGAAACAGGTGATCGATGAGGACGGCTCCGCCCGGCAACATTGCGTACGGACGATACACGCCGAACAGAACGCCATCTGCCAGGCCGCCCGCTACGGCATCCCGCTTGAAGGCACCACGCTCTATTGCAAGATGGAACCGTGTCGTACCTGCGCCATGCTTATCATCAGCACCGGCATCACCAAAGTCATTGCCCAGCGCCGCTACCATGCGGCACAGGAAACGCGGGAGATGTTCAAGTTGGCAGGATTGGAGCTGGTCGTGGTCGAGGATGAGATGGAGACGTATGAGAATCAGTGAAAGGCAGAGAAAAAGGCGGATGAAACGGTGGGAGGATGGCAGGATGGAAATGGATTTTGTTCCACCCCTCCACCCCTCCACCCGTCCATAGAGATATCAAGGAGTATACCATGCGAATATCAGGTGCGATTGTAGGTATTACACTGATCATCGTCCCGATCTGGCAAACCAGCGCACAACCTGTGTTTAACATTACGTTTTCCCAGGAGGCGCATAGTGAGCCGATCACAGGGCGGGCGTATGTGATGATTTCGAGGGATGATGAGCGGGAACCCCGGCTTCGGATCGGGACGCGCGGCGTGCCATTCTTCGGCAAGGATATTGAGGCGGTAAATCCCGGTGAGGCGGCGGTGATCGACAACGAGGTAATGGGCTATCCGGTGAAAAGTTTACAGGAACTGCCGCCGGGTGAGTATTACGTACAGGGCTTCGTGAATATCTACACACAATTCGAAAGATCGGACGGGCACACGCTGTGGATGCATGATGATCAGTGGGAAGGCCAGCATTTCAACCGGTCGCCCGGTAATCTGTACAGCGATGTGCAGAAGATCAGCATTGGCCAGAGTATGTCAGGTCCGATTACCCTGGAATGTAAAAACGTTATCCCGCCGATCCAGATGCCGCCAGATACCGAATGGGTGAAACGCATCAAATTCGAGAGTAAAATCCTCACCGAGTTCTGGGGACAGCCTGTCTATCTTGGGGCGACCATCCTGTTGCCGAAGGGATACGACGAACACCCCGATACCTACTACCCGGTGAATTACAGCCAGGGTCATTTTTCCCTTCGGAATCCTAATGGATTTATGCCGGGGAATGCATTCGGGAAATACTGGACGTCCGATGAAGCCCCGCGGATGATCTCGGTGACCTTTCAGCATCCGTGTCCGTATTACGATGACTCGTATGCCGTGAACTCACCCAATACCGGTCCATACGGTGATGCGATCATGCAGGAGTTAATACCTGCCGTCGAAGAACATTTTCGTATTATCCGGGAGCCGTATGCCCGTATCCTTTCCGGCGGGTCGACGGGTGGGTGGGAATCGCTGGCGCTACAGATTCTTCATCCCGATTTCTTCGGCGGCACGTTTTCACTGTGTCCCGATCCGGTGGACTTTCGATATTTCCAGGCGGTCAACATCTACGAAGATAAGAATGCGTACTATAAAGAATCAGGCTGGGTCAAAGTCCCGACCCCCAGCGACCGCTATACGGACGGCATAGTCCGGCTCACCTATGAACAACGAAATCACATGGAACTGACCAGGGGGACAAAAAACCGTTCCGGCGATCAGATTGATATCTTTGAAGCGGTCTTCGGTCCGATTGGCGAGGACGGATATGTCAAACCGCTGTTCGATAAGCTGACCGGCGAGATTGATCCCGAAGTGGCTGCTTACTGGCGCGAACACTATGACCTGCGGTACTATCTGGAGAAGAACTGGTCCTGGCTCGGCCCCAAGCTCGTCGGCAAGCTGCACATCTATACCGGGGATATGGACACCTACTATTTGAATAATGCGACGAAGCTGCTCGAAAACTTTCTCGAGAAAACGACAGATCCCTATTATGACGGTGTCGTGGAATACGGCGACGGTGAGCCACATTGCTGGGGTCCGAGGGGTCCGGATTTGTATACGCTGATGAGTGATCATGTGGTTGAACACGCACCGGACGGAGCGGATACGGCAAGCTGGAGGTATTGAGAAACGGCGAAGCTACCAAACTACGAATCCATTAGGGATCGATGGAGTCCCAAAGGGAGTCATCCATCCTTCAAACGTCAGATTTGTAGGTTCAACGAAACCGCCAGTGGACAGCTCGTTTATAATCTCGGCAAGTTTCTGCTCCGCCGCCCGCTTGGTACCCTTTACCGTGGACCACTTCTGATGTCGTTTAAGTCTGCCGGTCTCGGGATTTTTCCTCATGTCAGGATCGACAATTAGCGACCAACTATCCTTGTATCTTTTCTTGATGGCCCGTCGCATGCGCACTCTTTTCTGATGAAATTCTATTACCATGTCAGATATGGGAAAAACCGAGATTATATCATTGTCGTACCTCCCGTTTCCTGCATCGTGAATGTAAACCTGTCTTAGAATCGCGTTCTTTCGATACCGGTCATAACACTGCTTGGCGGCATCCCAGTTGGATAGGGGCTTACCGTAAATATCGGAATTCAGCCTGTCAAGTTGGTAATGGTCTTCCACGACTACCCTTTCCCAGAATTCCCGCACCTGCGTCCTTGGAACACCACCTAAATCGTCCACGACCTTATAGAGTAGAAACTCTCTGTCCTTGGCTAACTGTTTATTATCCACTCCCGCTTCCTTAAGGACTCTGTCGCACAGTTCATAAACTTCCTGCGCCGTGACCGTGGGAGACATCACCCAGAATTATTCAAACGTGGAACTGGTACGGATGGTGAAACGCAGTGTCGGTAACTTCCACAACTTTGATGATGCGGACGGCGGAGACGGTGGCTTTGTGAATACCGGATGGGCGTTTTTAATTCCCGACCATGTGTCCGACGGTCTATCCGGAAACATGAAATTGGGGCAGGAACACGGTGTGGATGTACGGGAAATTATGCCAGATGAATTACACGAAATCGAACCGCGCATCGATCTCTCGGACGTACACCGGTTCGCCTACGAACCGGATGCGGGATATGTGGATCCCCGACGATCTACATACGCTTATGTGCGCCGTTTCCTCGACCCTGGAGGTGACCTCAAGGAACTTACCTCGGTGAGAGGTCTTTTGACCGATGGGCAGCGTATCACTGGCGTCCAGACTGACAAAGGGGATATCTCGTGCGAGACCGTGGTCAACGCGGCGGGACCATGGGCCCATCGTATCGCTGCCACGATGGGGTGGAGATTCCGATCCGGGTAACCCGCGAAGAAGGGATCATCTGCGAGACTCTGGACGTTGGAGGACCGCCCAGACTGTGTTTTTCCGACATGGCCAAAGCCATCTATTACCGCACTGAAGTCACTGAACGCACGTTGTTCAGCCGTGGCTTTTCCAAGGAATATCAGTACGTGGAACCGGACGGTTACAATCGGGAAGTCGATACCACTTTCATCGACGAGATCACCGAGCGCTTCCATGCCCCGTGGCCCTCATTCACGAAAGCGCTCTTTGTCAATTCCTATACGGGACTGTACGATGTGACGCTCGACTGGCACCCGGTCGGTGGCCGGATCGATCAGGTATCCGGACTGATTATGTGTGCCGGATTCAGCGGCCACGGGTTCAAGATCGCGCCGTCCATAGGCGAACCGATGGCCGAAGAGGTCGTGGACGGGACCGCGCACAGTATCGATATTGAGAGGTTCAATCTGCGGCGTTTCGAGCGGGGGGGGCTTTTCACGGCGGCCTACGGTGCCAAACGGGCATAAGTAAGGTCGGTTTCAATCTCGTCGGCACAATTGATCGACCGGTTTTAACAGGGCAGGTATTCTGTATTTACCGTGAATCGATTCAGGTCGGTTCTATCGTGTGGATTTCACCACGCAGCCAGCATGTCCCCTTCCTGCTTCAATATCCGGATATCCTCGATCAGTCGGGTCATTTCGTTAGGAAACGTGCCTTTGTAGATGCCACGGATTCTGCCGTGGATATCTATCAGGAAGAACAGCTCCGTATGCAGGAAATCGTCCTCTTCGACCGGCAGGCCGAGATCTTCTTCTGCGAAATAGGACTGCCGGGCTAAAGTGTAGATATCCTTACGGGGACCGGTGACCAGGTGCCACTTGTCTTTCATGATGCCGTATTCTTCGGCATATCGATTCAAAACCGGAACGGTATCGATTTCCGGTGTTACTGAATGGGAGAGAAACAGCACATCCGCATCATCCTTAAACGCTTCCTGGATCTTCAACATGTTCTGCGTCATCGAGGAGCAGATACCCGGGCAGGTGGCGAAAAAGAAATCCGCTACATAGATTTTCCCATTGAATGTTTCCTGTGTGACCATCTCGGCGTGCTGGTTGGTCAAACGGAACGGAGCGACTTTGTGGATCCCGCCGTAACCCGCTGTGCCGGCAACGATCCATTGCGGCGTCAGGTCGCCATCGACGTAGAACGGCAGCAATTCTTCGGAACCATTCTTCAGATAGATTCCGAAACCAGCAATGAGGAGCAGACAGGCTATGATCAATGCTTTAATAAGCCTCATCGGGATACCCCACGGATTTCCGCTCACCATCCTCAACCCGGTAGCAGAGTTTTGTCCTGAGTGCGCCATAACGTCTCCCATTTCTATAGATCAGATTGATATATAGTTTGCCGTTTTCGCGCCAGGCTTTCTGCGGACCAACCGGCCGACCGCCTTCGTAATAATAAGCCGATGCAGGCTGGCCGCTGTCGTACCATTCCCGCACGTCGCCGTGGTACACGGCGTCTGAGAAAGTATAGGAGAACTTCAGGTTTCCGCTCGGCCACCATCCAGTGTGCACTCCGGCCTTACGTCCGGCCTTATAATACCTTACTTCAGCACGTGTTCCATCGGGGTGCCACGTCTCCGAAACCCCATGTTTTTTACCCCTGAAATACTCTGTTACCGACTTCAGCCGTATACCGGCGGCTGGTCGCTCGACCTTGCCGGAGAAGAGTTCGTCATTGTAGAACAGCAAGCCATTCTGCAGGGTCGCGTCCGGCCTGTCGATGCTCACATTCGGGATCTCCAACGCGCCGATTGCAGGTACCTGGGGCATCTGTTCCGACTGAGTGGCCGGTGCCAGCGTCCAGGCTGAAAGCAACAGCGCGCCGGTTATCAGGCCGAATGTATATTTCATCGTCGTGTCTGTCTCCAGTACTCCATGGGGCACACTCCGGAACGGTCGGATTTGCAAGGAGTAAGGCTATTGGCTTACCGTGCCCGGCGTACCTTTGTATCCGTCCGAAATATACGGGTCAGTCTCGGTGATATGGTAATGATAGATACCGTTTGTATAATCCGCTGTAACACCGGTGTGCCCGTTGGCGGTATCCAGATCGGTCGGGTAGGAGCCGTCCTGGTCTTTCCGACCGTAGACCGGGAAGCCGTCCAGTAAAAAGCCTACCAGCTGACTACCGTTATCTGTGATATGTAGAGGCTCTACATGGTGGTGGTACTGACTGGTTGGGGTCGGATGACCATTGTAACGGTCGAACGTTGGAAACTCGTTTGCAAGAACGTCGCCTGGCGCTGCGTTCTGATTGTACAATGACACGCCATTGACGGCGATACCTACTGGTCCAAAATCGGTGGCAGTAACACTGGACGCCACTGCTGGATTAAGGGGTATCCTAAACTCAAGGCTAAATGTCCCAATCGTGTTGGGGATAACCGTCATACCTGTGTGGGGCGCCTCATAGAGTGCATTGCCGCTGCCCCAGTACGGACTGTTATGATTAGGAACGCCTTGCGACTGTAGCACGACTGTATTCCCATCCAAGGTGACCGAGACAGCGTCGATAAAATGATTAAAAGCGGCCGGAAGATCGGAGTTGCTTGTGGTCGTTCCATTGTTGGTAGATGAGGTGTCGTCCGAAGTCGTTGGATTTGAATCTCCGCCGCATTGCAAGCTCACGAAGACTGCTGTGATCACGGCAATAACATGTCGTTTCATAATTCTCTCCTGCTTTGGATCACGGGGAAAAACTACCTGCGAATTAAAGCAATATATAATAATTCAAGTGCAACCAGTCAAGAACCAATTGTCCAGGGGATACAATACGAAGGTAAATCGAGACACGAGGTATTTATTTGCAGGACATCGCGCATTGAAAAAGGTTTACCAAGAAATTAGGGCCTATTCAAGCCGTACCTCCGCGAAAGCTGGGAATCTGATTCTTTTGTTCACTCTGCAACAGATAATGCTAATGATGAAGGTGCCGGACTCCAACCTGCGCCTGAATGACGACCGCCAACATCCGGTCGGAGGGCAAGCCCCTACAGATGGAGGGGTCGCTTATCACTCGTTACCTTCGGTTGGCGTTGCCGGGTCCTGCTTCTCGATCAGCCAGTGAACGAACCAGGTGCGGAGGCGTTATAGGCAGTCTACCAGGAGCCAGGGTTCACCGGTACGTGAGAGGCCGTGGGAGGAGCGGGGGTAGCGGACCAGTTCCACCGGGATCTTGCGTTTCTGCTGACGACGGCCGGTTATCAGTCCAGTAAAGCGCCAGTCGAAGAAGCCTTACCGTTTTATGCGGACGGGGATTTCACGCCGCAGTGGATCGACCAGGATTCGCACGCCTATCAGAACATGCATACCATCGCTCCGTTCACCTTTACCAATCAGGACGGAGAGACGGTGACGGAAAAAACGTTTGAAGGTGAAATTTATGTGGCCGACTTTTGCTTTGCCACCTGTCCCGGTATCTGCCCGACCATGACGCGTAACATGGGTAAGGTACGGGATGCCTTGAAGAACGATGACGACGTGCTGAGCCTGTCTCATTCCGTCACGCCGGAAACCGATACCGTGCCGGTCCTCAAACACTACGCCAGGGATGATGGAACACTAGTGGCAGGAGGACATTGATGATAATATCGGCATGCCATGGATGCCGCATTCGTTTGGTTTCGGATTTCGGGTTTTAGATAATGGTGGTTTCTTGAGAAAGTGTCGATGAAAATATGACTAAATAGCTGGTCTTGAACCTGAAATCTGAAATCCCGAAATTCGAGATTCTAGAACCTATACCCCAGGTTCGCATAGACCCGTCGGGCGCCGAAGCTGGCGGAGCCGTAGTGGATCTCAAACGGACCCACAGGAGTATCCAGACCGAGACCGACGCCCACGCCGTGCCGCAAGTCGTCCCACCGGAAATCCTGCCGTTGTTGCCACAGTCCGCCGATGTCGTAGCGGGTGGACGCATAAACCCCTGATAACACATTGAATCGTACCTTGAGGCTGCTTTGCAGGAGGTAGGCGCCGCGGAACTGATCCTGGCGGTAGCCGTAGAAATTCTGTATACCGCCCAGGCTGAATTGCTCCGAGAAGGGGATCTCGCCTTCTCCGATCCCGAAGACGATTTTAGGTCGAATGGTCAGATAGCGGGCAAAGGTACGGTACCATGCTAAGGACGTATAGCCTCTTAAAAATCGCTGATGACCGCCCAGTGCTTCACCGGCGACTTCCAGCCAGGCATCGTGATGATGGCCGGAGGAGGGAAAGGGATAGCGGTCCAGGTTGTCTACCTGGGAACGCAAAGTCAGGCTGCGGATGTCAGCCCGGCCAGAAGGACTACGACCGGCGCGTGTCTGTACCTCCACGCCTTCGACTCGAGCGGTTAATGAAACAGCGCCGAGGCGTGATAATTGCCTGCCGATGGTAAATTGAAGCCCCGAACGCTTTTCACGGAAGTCGCCGACCTGCTGCAACCCGTCATATACATATCGGTCATCCTGATGATAATAGCCCAGCATCCGGTAGGTCATGTAGGTTTTGAACACCCGATCTGAGCGGAATCCCAGCATATATCGTTGCCGCCGATCGCCGAAGACAGCGCGTCCAGTGAGGCGTGATCCAGTGCCTAACAGGTTGGCCTCCGTCAGCGACAGGACCCCTTCTCCATTACGTTCACGGTCATAACGGGCACCGAGCTTTACGATACGGGACGGCCGCTCCTTCACGGCGATGACCAGTCGAGGCCTACTATTCTTCTGCTCTACATCCATGGTCACGGACTCGAACATGCCGGTGCTGTATATGTTCATGATCCCCCGATTGACCCGATCCGCATCATAGACATCACCGGTACGTAGACGCATCTCACGCAAAATAGCCCATTCCCGCGTACGGCGGTGACCGGTCACGTGAATATCAACAACATGTCCCTCATTGATCTTCATAAAGACGCTACCCGTTCTCAGATTGACGGTAAATTGTTCTAAATCGGCCATCACATAACCGCTTTCATGATACCGGTTCAATATCTTTTTACCGTCTTGATGGAGTTGCTGTAGATCAATCGGTTGACCGGTTTTCATTTTTATATGCGTTCGCAGCATATCCTGTTGAAACAGAGTAGCACCTTCAATCACCAGGTCGGATAACACCGGTGCATGGGTCACACGGTACCTGACATGCCGGTCTAAATATTCACCGAATATTTCCGCTTCGGCATCCGCATAGGACCCCAGCGCGTATAGCATGGACAGATCAGCACGGATCATATCCACCGTCAAGTGTCGGCCGGGTTGAACATTCAATACCTTAGCCAGTCTCTGGCTCTCTTGCGTCGAACAACCGGTGATGGTTACACGTCCTACGCGCTCTTCGATGGCATCCAGCGGTTTTTCGTATTGGGACAACAATTCACGAATAGATGCTACATGCGGTCTGACCCCTTGCAGACCACGAGCAATCAACGTGTCAATATTTGAAAACCTGGAGGAAGGATGGTTGCCTATAGCCGGCGTAATCATGACATCGGCCCTGGTCTCCTGATTGCGAGCGGCTTGAATGACGGAGATGGTGATAATCTGATCAACAATATCCCAGGGAGCGGTCAGTTGGTCTTTGGGCCGCAGGCTATCCTGGGTGTTGACCGCAATCACGATATCTACCCCCCGTTGACGGATCAGGTCAACCGGCATAGGTTCTACGAGAGCGCCGTCCACCAGCAGACGGCCCTGTCGTTCTACAGGACGAAATACTATAGGTACGGCCGCACTGGCCCGCATCGCTTCCGCCAGATTGCCGTGCTCAAGCACCACGCGTTCGCCGGTGATCAGGTCGGTTGCTATAGACACAAATGGAATTTTGAGTCGGGAAAAGTCACCCGCCGCCAAGTAGTTGGCCGGGGCTGTCAGTGTAGTGAGCAGATGCTGAAGTTTCTGGCCGGCAGACAATCCGCCGGGGATAGACGGTCGAATGCCGTTCAGTCGAAACTGAAGCGTATGATCGGTCTGATCTGCTTTCTGGGCGACGAACAGATTGGTCCGTGCAGGATCATCAAGAAAGAGCCGCACCCACTCTATGTCTAAGGCCAGCTGTTGAAGCGAATCCGGTGAGAAACCGGCCGCATAAAGCCCGCCAATGATAGACCCCATACTGCTGCCGACGATATAATCGATCGGTATGCCGGCTTCTTCAAGACCCATCAGCACCCCGATATGGGCGAATCCGCGTGCGCCGCCGCCGCTCAGGACAAGACCAATCTTCGGCCGAACCTCGGTCCGGGGTTGCAACAGGTCGATCACCGTCCTGGCAGGCTGAAGACGGATGGTACGCGTAGACGCATCATGGTCCGAAGCCGGGAGCCTTGCAGGCCAGATGGCCAGGGTCAGTATAATGAAGGCTAATGATGCAGGATTTTTTATCATTATCTATGTAAAATGCTAAAGGATAGGCCATATGACAAGCGAATATCTTGTTGAGATACCAGCTTATTCCGGGTTGACACCCTCAAAGGTTTACGGTATTTTAAACCATTCTGGCACGTTTTGGGTTGCATGCATTAAAAACAATGCGTGCCCCCGTGATATAAATGCGTTATTCACGTGTCACGAGTGACCGAACCCGCTTTTTAAAATACGTTCAATGATTCCAAAAGGATAAAACAACATGTCCCTTCTTACCCTGAAATGGTTGGCAGTCTTTTGCCTGGTCCTCATCATCGGTTGTGGCGATGCCGGTCCAGAAAAAACGATTGTGACGGTATATTCACCACATGGCAAACCGATTTTGCCTGAGTTTGAGAAACTGTTCGAAACCGCTCATCCGACCATGGATGTACAGTGGCTCGATATGGGGTCACAGGATGTGCTGGATCGGGTACGGTCCGAACGGGCGAATCCGCAGGGGGATGTCTGGTGGGGCGCGCCGGCGACCAATTTCATTCAGGCGGCGGACGAAGGCCTGCTCTTGCCTTATCGGCCTACCTGGGCGGATCAACTGAAGTCGGATTTCAAGGATCCGCAGGATCGGTGGTACGGAACGGCACAGTTGATCCCTGTGATCACATTCAACAATCAGGAACTCACGGAAGAATCTGCCCCTCAGGATTGGGATGATCTGCTGGATTCGAAATGGAAAGACAAAATCGTCATTCGCTATCCTCTGGCCTCTGGTACGATGCGCACGGCCTTTTCCGGGATGATCTGGCGGTTTTACAAGGAGACCACCTCTCCTGATCAAGGCTACGGCTGGCTCATGAAACTCGATGCCAATACCAAAGACTATGCCGCCGATCCCAATATGATGTTCCAGAAGCTGGCCCGCAAAGAAGGCATTGTCTCCATCTGGTTGATGAGCGATATCATGCTGCAGGTCGATCGTTACGACTACCCGTTCGGATTTACCATACCCAAAAATGGCGCACCGATCCTGACAGACGGCATCGGCCTGATCGCCAACAGCAAGAATCCGGAAGGGGCGAAGCTGTTTTATGAGTTCGTCACCAACATCGACCATACCGTCCTGCAGGCCACCGAATACTACCGCATCCCTACCCGCACCGATATCCCGAAAGATCGCCTGCCGGACTGGATGGCCAATCTTGACGTCACGCCGTTCGAAGTCGACTGGCAAGTCTTCTCCGAGCAATCCAAGGAATGGATGAAATACTGGGATAAGAATATCAAGGGGAATGGATAGAACGAGTTCGGAATACGGAGTGCGGAGTGCGGATGGTTTCCAATGGGAACAAACTACAGGTGCGAGTTTTTATTTTGTATCTTTATTCTGTATTTTACGTAACATGAGTTACTGATCTTAACTGCCTACCGCTTACTGCCTACTGCTTACTGCCTACTGCTTGCTTACCGCCTATGGCCCAGGTTACCCTTAACCAACTTACCAAAAAATTCGATGATACCCCCGTCGTAAAAGGCATCAGCCTGACCGTCGAGGATGGCGAGTTTTTCAGCCTGCTCGGCCCGAGCGGGTGCGGAAAGACGACTATTCTTCGCATGATTGCCGGGTTTACGTTCCCCACGTCCGGAACTATTTTTTTCGACGATCAGGATGTATCCTATATCCCTCCCAACAAACGAAATACTGGTATGGTATTTCAGAATTATGCGTTGTTTCCGCATATGACGGTCTTCGAAAATGTGGCCTTCGGGCTGCGTACGCGCAAGGTGCCGAAGGCGGAGATGGCGGACCGGGTGGCAGACGCCTTGAAGCTGGTCGGTCTGTCCGGACTGGAAGCACGGCCTGTGCCGCTCTTGTCTGGTGGCCAGCAACAGCGTGTCGCCCTGGCACGGGCTGTTGTTATTGAGCCGGACCTGCTGTTGCTCGACGAACCGCTGTCCAATCTGGATGCCAAATTACGGGAAGAGACACGCGATCAGATCCGGGATTTGCAGAAACAGTTGGGTATTACAACGATCTATGTTACGCACGATCAGGAAGAGGCCCTGGCCGTCTCGGACCGGATTGCGGTGATGGACGACGGCATATGCCAGCAACTCGATACGCCGGACGTCATCTATCGGCAACCTGCGAACCGATTTGTAGCGACGTTTATGGGTAAGATGAACCTCTGGGAAGGTATATTGGCGGATGAAGACGGACAATGTCTGTTCCGCCATGAGAGTGGATTGACGATATTGCTGCCTCAAAATACGACCATAGATGAGGGCCCGGTCTTTCTGGCTATGCGTCCACAGACGATAAAATTGAGTCCGGATGTGCTGGGTAATACCACGGCAGGAAGCGTCGTTGATCGGCAGTTCAAGGGCGCTGCCGTGGAATTTGTAGTAGAGGTCGCTGGCGAACAGATAACCGTCGTTACACATTCCGATGATCCGATCGCCGGAAAACAACAGGGCGAAGAAGTCTGGGTGCAGATGCCCGGCGATCAGGCGATCGTGCTGAAAGATTAATATGACCTTAAAATCCGCAACACACCGTCAATACATTCCCAAAGGGAACTTCCAATCCGCAATCCGCAATCCGCAATCCGCAATCCTCCTTCTCCTGGGTTTCGTCATCCTCGGCTACATCGTCTACCCCAGTGTCACGGTGCTCTGGGAAAGCTTTTTTCGTGATGGCCGGATGACGCTGCAGAATTACGCTGAATTTTTTGACCTGGCAAGCACGGCGTATATCGAAGGGCTTTTCAACAGTATCTGGATTTCCTTCGGCAGTGTCCTGATCTCCGCGCTGATCGGCGTACCGCTGGCTCTTATTTTTTCTACCTACGAATTTCCAGGTCGATCTATTTTCGCCGCTCTGGCTACCCTGCCTATTGTGCTGCCTCCGTTGGTAGGCGTGATCTCCTTTTTATTTTTATATAGCGAAAGTGGGATGGTCCCCCGCCTGATTCAAGTGGCGTTGGGGCTGGATCAGGTGCCGTTTTCTCTGAACGGCGTATGGGCGATTCTGGTCGTCCACGGTTACACGATGTACGTGTTCTTCTATCTGTTCACCTCGGCGGCGCTTAAGGGGATGGACCCCTCGGTCGAGGAGGCGGCGACCAATCTGGGGGCGTCAACATTGTTCCGATTCCGTACGATTACCCTGCCGTTGCTGACCCCCGCGCTGGTGGCGTCTGCACTTCTGGTCTTCATGACCTCCATGAACTCGTTCAGCGCCCCCTACATCTTTGCCGGCGGATTCCGGGTTCTCAGTCTGGGTATCTATACCTCCAAACTGAACGGCGATATGGAAATGGCGGTCACGCAGACGGTCATTCTTTCCGGTTTCTCACTCGGCTTCCTTTTCTGGATGCGATATTACCAAGACCGGCGAAAGTATGCCATGAGCGGCAAAGGAGTGGTCGCAAAACGCAGGGAAGTCAAAGGCCGCTGGCTTCGGTTTATCATCGGGGCGGTAGGCATCATCATGGTTGTCATTTTGCTGTTGCCCCATATGACGATTCTGCTCATGTCGTTCGTAAAAGACGGCTCATGGACCTTTCAGATCCTGCCCACGCAATACACCACTGAAAATTATGGGCGTTTGCTTCAAGACCCCTCTGTGTGGGAACCGATCAAGAACAGCATTAACATGGCGGTGCTGGCCACGATCGCGGATCTGGTGATCGGCGTAACCGCCGCCTACCTGGTCGTCAAAGGTACGTTCCGGGGACGGCGTATTCTTGATGCGCTGGTCATGGTCCCCTGGGCGCTTCCTGGTACTGTGGTGGCGATCAATCTGATCGTCGCCTTCAGTAAGGGGACACCGTTCAGCTTCGGCCAGGTACTTATCGGTTCGTTCTGGTTGCTGCCGATCGCCTACTTCATCCGCCATCTGCCGATCATCTTCCGGGCGTCTTCGGCGGTGTTAGAGCAGTTAGATGACTCTCTCGAAGAGGCGGCGCGTAACCTGGGGGCCGGCGCGTTTTATGCTTTCCGTCGCGTCACCCTGCCCCTGATCGGCCCCGGCGTGCTGGCCGGCACGTTGCTGGCGTTTGTGATTGCGCTGGGAGAATTTGTGGCTTCTATTCTGCTCTATGTGTACAGCAATCGGCCGATCGCCATTGAGATTCTATCTCAGCTTCGACAATTCAATATCGGCAGCGCCGCCGCCTATGGTGTCCTCCTGCTGATTCTTGTCTCCGCTGTCCTTCTTGGTTCCAATTATATCACCCGTGGCACCGCAGACCGGAGTCTTTCTTAAGAACAGGGTGGAAGGATGGATGGACCGGTCAACGGGTCGAAAACCTTCCAACCCACCACCCTTCCATCCCGCCTTTAACGCCTATGCGTACGGATCATTTCCTCTTCATCACCGCCTTTACAATGGACTTCTGTACCGCGCTGGTCTCGTTTGCCGTGCCTCTGGTGGCGCTCAGCCTCGGGGCGTCGATTGTAGAACTCGGTCTGATAGGCACCACCGGCACGCTTGCATTTACGCTCGCCTGCTCCTTTACCGGTAAGCTGGCGGATCGGTACGACCGCCGTCGGTTGATGGGTACTTCAAGCATTGCGACGGCCATCGTCTTTATGTCGCTTATTTTTGCCTCAAGCTTCTGGGAGCTGCTTATCGGCGCAACCCTCGGTTGGGGGTTGATGGCCCTGTTCTGGCCTGCACTTCAGGCGACCCTTGCCGAAGACCGTAACCGGGCCCAACTGGTTAAAACGCTCGGTATGTTCAATATGTTCTGGACCATCGGCTTTATGTGCGGACCGCTTTTCGGTGGGTATCTGTATGCCATTCATCCCCGCCTGACTTTTACGGTAGGGATGGCCGGAATGGCGTTATTGTCGCTGGCTATTTTTTTTGTGCGGTTCAAACCTGCGGACGTTCATAAAGAAGAACCGCTACCCGATACGCATAAATCCGGCGATACGGCCCGATTCCGAACGATGGCCTGGATAGCCAGTTTTTCTGCTTTTTTTATGGTCGGGATTCTCAACAATCAATTCCCCAAGCTGGCCGCCGAACTCCTGATCCGGCCTGAAGTGCTGGGCGTTCTATTGGCGATTCCAAGGTTCGCCCAGTTTCTTGTTTTTCTGCTGGTTCGGTATACCACACACTGGCAATTTCGTCTTATGCCCCTCATTATTCCGCAGATATGCGCTATAATCGGGATGGTGATTGTCACGACACAGGATACCCCAATGGTACTCGGACTGGCCTTCGGGACTATCGGCCTGCTGGTCGGCGCCTCGTTTTCCGCCAGCCAGTTCTATTCGTTTTTCCAGGAAGAACGCAAGGGCGAACGTGGCGCCCGCAATGAGATGATAATCGGTATGGGCATGGTATCCGGTCCGTTTGTCGGCGGCCTGCTTGCCCAAAATGTTGGACTCCGTGCGCCGTATGTGTTATGTTGCGTCGTGCTGGTCGCCGCTATGTTGCTGGAATACCGTCTGTACCGAAAGAAGGTACGAAACGACGAAACGACGAAACGACGAAAAACACAGCGAGCGAAGCGGAACGCATTTTAATAATGCCTCGAAGAGGCGTTCCTTACTTTCGATTGAGCGTAGCGAAATCCAACGACGAAGCGCGAAGCGATACAAGAGGTTTTTCAAAGGGCCTCCTATAACAACGAGACGTCGAAATAACGATTCGGAGCTTCGGAGCTTCGTCGTTTCTCAACCACCCACGGAGCCATATATGCCGATGATACAAGGTGAATATAGGCAAGCCATCCAGGAACGATTCCAGGCGTTAACCGGCCCGGTCACACTGGTGATATTCACCCAGGCGGTCGATCCACCACAGAAGAGTCAGGAGACAACCGAGATCATGGGTGAACTGGCCGGGTTATCGGATCAGCTAAGCGTCAAGATCTATGATTTCCAGGAAGACCGGGACGCCGTAGATAAGTATAACGTTGAACGTATTCCTGCTATTGTTCTGGAAGGCGCCAAAGACTATGGCGT
>Ga0315339_1001444_pt1 | contig 21022 bp, 18 predicted proteins | sample ASW17metaG_FD_204514 | JGI IMG/M metagenome (GOLD analysis project Ga0315339, IMG submission 204514) | Ammonia-oxidizing marine archaeal communities from Pacific Ocean, United States - ASW #17 | ecosystem: Environmental > Aquatic > Marine > Oceanic | place: USA: California | collected 2016-12-05
GGTTGAATACAACCTCACCATGTTCAGCGATACCGTGGGCCTGAAAAACGTTCTTGGCCAAATCGAGGCCGATTGTTGTAACTTGCATTGGGTGGCTCCTCTCATAAGCAGTTCATGACAACTGCACAATGGCGCATTGCGACGCCGGATGATGCAGGAGCCATCCACACCATCCGCAGAGCAGACCAGGACCGTCCCAATTGATCTACTGTCTGCCTGGGTCAAAAACGCTGTCAGCCGGATCAAAGGCTTACAGGTCGTAATAATCCCGCAAGTTCAACTGGGACAGAAGCCCCAAATTTACTTAACGTAGGATTTCGCCCCTATCCGCAGCTGCGCCCTATAGATCGCGGAAATGCTTTTCCTGACGGGGTGTCCAGCGCACCGTGAGTGCGAAACCGTCGTCGGTCTGCGTTTCCGCCTCGACGATGCCTTCCTGATGCAGCCAGGCCCGGCGCTTGCCTTCGGCAAAGCTAAGCGTCAGGTCGCGTTCTTCGGTCTCGTCCTGCAGCGCGTCGCAGATCGCCTGTAGCATCTCATCCAGTCCGGCCCCGCTAAGGGCAGAGGTCGCAAAGACATCCTCTCGCCTGTCTGCCTGCGTCTGAAGCGCCTCGCGGTCATCGTCGGGTACAAGATCCATCTTGTTCCAGATTTCGAACTGCGGCACCTCGGAACTCACCCCAAGGTCAGCCATGATGGTGGCCACATCACGGGCCTGTTCAAACGTCTGCGCATGGCTGATATCGCGAACATGCAGGATCAGGTTGGCCTCTAGGACTTCCTCCAGCGTGGCGCGAAACGCCGCCACCAGCTGAGTCGGCAAGTCAGAGATAAAACCAACCGTGTCTGACAGGATCACCTCGCGCCCGTCGGGCAGTTCGACACTGCGCATGGTCGGGTCCAGCGTGGCGAATAGCATGTCCTTGGCCATAACCTTTGCGCCGGTGAGCAGGTTAAACAGCGTCGATTTTCCCGCGTTGGTATAGCCAACCAGCGCCACAACCGGAAAGGGAACCTTCTTGCGCGCGGCCCGATGCAGCGTCCGGGTTTTCACAACTTTGTGAAGTTGGCGTTTCAATCGATTTAACTGTTCATCAATGGCGCGTCTGTCGGCCTCTATTTGTGTTTCACCGGGGCCACCAACGAATCCCAAACCACCGCGCTGACGTTCCAGGTGAGTCCAGGCCCGCACCAACCGCGTCCGTTGATACGATAGCGCCGCCATCTCGACCTGCAGCACACCCTCTCGGGTGCGCGCACGATCGCTAAAAATTTCAAGAATCAGACCGGTCCGGTCCAAGATCTTGACGCCCCATTCTTTTTCAAGGTTGCGTTGCTGCACAGGGGTCACAGGCCCGTCGATCAAGGCCAGTTCAACATCATTGTCCTTCAACCGCTGGCCCAACTCTGCAACCTTGCCGCTGCCGAACAACAATCCCGGCTGCATTTTCGGTAAGCGCACAATTTCAGAGCCGAGTACATCAATCTCAGCAAGTGCATGCGCAAGGGCCACAGCCTCTTGCAACGCGGGCTCTGCCGCGCGCCGAATGCGTTCGCTGGTAATGTCGGGGTACAGCACCCAGGCGCGGGTGACCGCGTCCTGCGGTTCGTCCATGTTTTATTCTTCGCCGTCGTAAAGGTTAATCGGCTGTGCTGGCATAATGGTCGAAATCGCATGTTTATACACAAGCTGTGACTGACCATCACGACGCAACAGAACACAAAAGTTGTCAAACCAAGTAATCACACCTTGAAGTTTGACACCGTTAATCAGGAAAATCGTTACGGAGACTTTGGACTTCCGCACATGGTTAAGGAATGCATCTTGCAAACTCTGCTTATCCGCAGCCATTTTTTTCGCCTTTATTATTATCTGCCCCCCAGCAAATCGCCGGTCTGCAACTGATTAGATTATGTAACGCCTACTGGCAAGTTTCCAGTCCTTTGTCCGCCCGCTATGGTTGAACCAACACAGTTTGTCCAATCAACCTGTCCTTTTGGGTAGGTTGGTCGGGCAAATGTTTCAAGACGTGAAAATAGTTAACGCGGCGTTAACCTTTTAAGGCCGTCAATTGCGCCAGAACTCTGGGTTTAGCAACGCAATGATCGCAAGTGTTTCCAACCGCCCTAACACCATACTGGCGGCCAAGATCAGTTTCGCGGCGTCTGGTAAAAGCGCATAGCTCAGTGGCAGCTCGGCCGCGATACCGGCCAGCGGCCCGGTAGTGGATAGCGCAGCAACGGTCAGTACCAGGGCCGGTTCAAATTCCAGCCCCGTCAGAGACAGGGCCAGCATGACCACGGCAATGCTGATCGCGAACAGCATAAAGAAAATCCACGCGACATAGGCACCCTGTCGGCGCAATTGACGCGCACGCGTCCCGGCCCCCCCCACGGAACTGGGGTGCACAAGCCGTTCAAGTTCGCGTTGCGCATGCCGGTACAACACATAGACCCGCAACAGCTTTACCCCGCCCGCCGTAGTCGCCACGCCGCCGCCAATCATCGCCAATCCCAGCAGGATCAGCCCGGGCGTTTCCAGTCCCGACCAACTGCGGGCACTTTCCCAGGCGGCACTTTCAAACCCGGTGGTCGACAGGAAGGACAGCACCGTAAAAACCCCGCCCCAAAGTGCCAACAGCGCAGCGCCTAAAGACTGGCCGCTGTCCACCTCTAGCGCGCCGACCCAATGGCGTAGGATCAATAACAGCGGCAGCGCGATGACACAGAACAGACCCATCATTATTTCCGGGTCCTTCAGGTATTTCCGCGCGCCGCGGTAGCGAAAGTCTCGGGTAAAGGTCTGACGCGACACCGCAAATATGAAAAACACAAAAATTAACATCTCACCGCCCAGCCCAGCACTGGACCCAGCCACCCCGGACACCGGCGAGATGCCGCTGGTCGCCATGGTCGACATCGCGTGACAAATTGCCACCAGCGACGTGTCGCCCGCCAGCATCAGCCCAAGCCAAAGCACCAGCGTCAGAACCGAATAGATCGGTGCCATCATGGTCGTGTAGCGGCGCAGACGCTCTGGTACGTCGGCGATCCGCGTGATCTGGCCAAGCCCCTCTACGGTGTCGTCACCGCTGGCCTCCAGAACCTCAAATCCACCAAGGTTCATCGGGGCCAGAATGGCCGCCGCCGCCACCCAGATCAACAGGCCACCCAGCCAGCCCACCAAAGCGCGCCACAGATGATCCGCCCCACTTAGGCGCCCCGGATCTTCAAAAACCGTGGCCCCGGTCGTGGTCAGGCTCGACACCATCTCAAAATACGCGTTCAGAAAGCTGGTGTTGCCGATGCTTTCCCATAGCGGCACAGCCAGCATCATCGGCAGCAGAGTAAACCCCGCCAGCAGTGCCAACAGGTGGTTTCGCGCCAGCCGTCTAGGGGCATAGTTGGCTGTCGCGATGGCGATCATCGCGGTCATCACCAAGAATATGGTCGCCGAAAAGAAAAACGCCCGGCTGGTGTCCCAGTGCCGATCAGTGACCGCGTAAAAGGCTGGCACATACATCGCCAGCGCGCCGATCCCCATCAGGATCACAATCAACGGCAGTCTTTGGATCCGGGCCAACATCTAGAAAAAGTCGATCGAGACCTGCAACAGTCGCTCGACCTCTGGCACATCGGCAGCCATCGCGAAAATGGCAATCACGTCGCCTTCTTCGATGCGGGTATGACCTTGGGGGCGAATGACCTCGCCGCCTTTCATGATGCCGCCGATCAACACACCTTCGGGGAAATCCACGTCGCGCAGTATCTGCCCGGCGATCGGAGACGTCGACAAGACTTGCGCCTCGATTACCTCTGCCTCGGCGTCTCCGATAGAATAGACGCCCCGGACACGACCATGGCGGATGTGGCGCAGGATAGAGCTAACGGTGGTGGTGCGCGGGTTGATATAGGCGTCGATGTTCATCGGACCCATCAGCGACGTCAGCGACGGGTCGTTGATCAGACAAATCGCCATCGTCGCCCCGGCGGCTTTGGCGCGCACGGCCGCCAGAATGTTGACCTTGTCGTCGTCAGTTACGGCCAGCACCGCGTCCGCGCGTTCAATGTTGGCCTCGGCCAGTAAATCCGCACTAAGACCATCGCCATGCAGCACAATCGTGCGTTCCAGCGCGTCTGCGGCTCCTTCTGCGATCACCCGGTTCTTTTCGATGATCTTGGTGCGCACACGTTTGGTGCGTTTCTCCAGGGCCTGCGCCACGGCCAGCCCGACATTGCCGCCACCAATGATGACAATACGTTCCTGCTTGGTCATGACCTTGCCGAAGATTTCCAGCGTGCGGGTCGCATCATCGGTGTGGGCAAAGACGTAAATCTCGTCGTTCACGAACAGCTGGTCACCGGCCTCTGGGGCAAACAACGTGCCGTTGCGACGTACACCAACCACCACAGCACGCAGGGTTGAGAAAAGGTCAGACAATTGACGCAGCGGCGTATTTACCACCGGACAGTCCTCATCCAGCACGATGCCCATCAGCTCCGCCTGCCCGTCCAGAAACGTCTCTGTGTCAAAGGCAACCGGGGCCGCCAGCCGACGCAGGGCGGCATTCGCAACCTCTCGTTCCGGGCTGATGACCACGTCAATCGGCATATGCTCGCGCCGATAAAGGTCAGAATAGATGACGTTCAGATAGGATTGGCTGCGCAGCCGGGCGATCTTTTTGGTGACGCCAAAGACCGAATGCGCGACCTGACAGGTCACCATGTTGACCTCGTCCGAATAGGTCGCGGCGATCACCATATCAGCGTCCTGCGCCCCGGCCCGGTCCAACACATCGGGGTAGCTGGCAAAGCCAGAAATACCCTGCACATCCAGTGTATCCGTCGCGCGTTGCACCAAATCAGGGTTGTTGTCGACGACGGTCACGTCGTTCTTTTCACCAGACAGATGTCGCGCGATCTGCCAACCGACCTGACCAGCGCCGCAAATGATGACTTTCATCTATCGCTACCCTTGCGATTTCTGGGCCTAACCGATGGCAGAAGCCGGGGCCAAGGTCAACGTAGTGCAAACAAGCGGCTGCACAAACATCGAGTCATTGTTAAATTCAGTTCCGGCAATATGTTGAATGCGAAACAGGGCGAAAGTGCAAAGGGGAAAAGTATGCTTGTGGCACAGGCCGGTCTTCAGACGAACCCAGAAACCAAACCTTGGCACCGGCAGGTCTTGCGGGACTTGACAGAGCGGCTGATGCCCCCGTCAAGCTTCCCGTGCACGTTTTCGCAAAACGCCTTTCGGCGGCAATTGCTGATGTTTAGTTTTGTCGAGGATATCTCCGACGCGGCAATATCTGCCGCGGGACGGGACATCAAAGAGTACGGCGCACTCAGCCGACGTTGGAACGGAAAGCTCAATAGCGCGGTGCCGTTGGTCATGGCCTTTTCGCAGAAGGCTGCCGATTTCGATCAATTGTCAGACTATCAGACTTTTGGTTGGAACACGCTCCAAGACCTACACTTGCGAGACCCCTCTCCCTGGCCAGAAAACGTTGCGCGTCAGGTCCATAGCCCGTTCTGGAGCTTTTGTCATTCGGACATGCAGCTGTTCGTGAATATGTCCATCCCGGCGCATGAAAAACGCCTAAGCCGCAATCTGGGGCAGCATTTCTTGTTCATCATCAATCCGCGCGAACGCTTTGATATCGTCGCCGGGGACACCCCCGAAGGGAACAAGGTGCGTGCACAAATCCGAAGACGCTGCCAGGCCTATGATGGTCACCCCCATGCGCCGGTTCTTGGCAGTTATGAGAAGGGCGAACTGGAATGGATCCAATACGCCCTACCCGAAGAAAACGGCGCGCCACCAATGGCTTGCCCGTTTCATGTCAAAGCCGACGATTAGGCGCTTTTCACCTCATCATCGATATGCGCCACCCGGCTACCCGACTTGTTCGAGGTCACGACACCAAGTGATTTCAGCTTCCGGTGCAATGCGCTGCGCTCCATCCCGACAAAGCTGGCGGTGCGGCTGATATTACCGCCAAAGCGGTTGATCTGCGTTAGCAAATACTCTCGCTCAAACAGCTCGCGCGCCTCGCGCAACGGCAGCGTCGCCAAGCTGCCGGACAAGACAACTCGCCCCTCTTCCTTGGGTTCCTCGTCGGCTTGAGGTAGTTCTGTGGCCGTGATTGGCCCAGTACCCTCGCCAAGAATAAGAACCCGTTCGACGATGTTTTTCAATTGTCTGACATTTCCCTGCCAAACCATTGTCTGCAACAGCGCAATTGCCTCTTCGCTAAGCTGACGCAAAGGCAGGCCCTGTGCCTTGTTGAAGCTGGCGATGAAATATTCTGCCAGTGTCGGAATGTCCTCACGACGATCTTCCAAAGACGGCACCGCAATCGGAACCACATTTAGGCGATGGTAAAGCTCTTGCCGGAAGGTGCCGCTGTCGATTTCGACCTGCAAATCCTTGTTCGTGCTGGATATCACGCGCATATCAACGCGGACTTTTTCATTACCACCAACACGCAAAAACTGCTGTTCAACCAACACCCGCAAAATTTTCGACTGGGTGCCAAGGGGCATGTCCGCGATTTCGTCGAAATACAGCACACCGCCATGGGCTTGCTCGAGCAATCCCGGCTCGATCCCTCTTTCAGCGTTCTCACGTCCGAACAGAACCTCTTCCATCCGCTCCGGTTCAATCGAGGCGCAGTTGACCGTGATAAACGGTGCTTCGGCCCGATTTGAGTTGGCATGAACATAACGCGCCGCGACTTCTTTGCCGCTTCCCGCCGGCCCTGTCAGCATCACCCGGCCGTTGGATTTAGTCACTTTATCCAAGTTAGATTTCAATACCTTAAACGACGAACTTGCACCGATCATCTCAGCTGGGGCCTCGTCGCGGCGCTTTAGCTCTACGTTCTCGCGGCGCAGGCGTGAGGTCTCCATCGCGCGCCCAATGACCACCATCAGCTGGTCGATGTTGAAGGGCTTTTCGATAAAATCATAAGCCCCTTGCTTGATCGCAGCGACGGCAATTTCAATGTTGCCATGACCTGAAATAATCACAATCGGGATGCCCGGATTATCACGTTTGGTGGCCTTAAGAATGTCGATGCCGTCCATCTGGCTGTCCTTTAACCAGATATCCAAGATCATTAGTGCCGGCGGCTCGTCATTGATGGCGTCCATACATTCATCGGAGTTACTAGCCAGCCGCGTGGCAAACCCTTCATCCTCAAGAATATCGGAAATCAATTCCCGGATGTCACGTTCGTCGTCAACGATCAGAATATCGCCCATATTTACCCCCTAAACCGCAAGTTTTTCAGTTGTTTGCTGCGTCTGGCGCGCGGCCAGTGGCAATCGAATTTCAGCGCGCGCGCCGCGGCGCGCGCCGGTCGTGAATGGCTCTGCATCGACCAGCACCAAGGTGCCGCCATGCTCTTCGATAATTTTCTTGACGATCGGCAGCCCCAGTCCGGTGCCTTTTTCCCGAGTCGTCACGTAAGGTTCAAACAGTTTGGCGCGGTCCTCTGGCAGACCGATGCCATTGTCGGAAATCGTGATTAGAACGCTTTTCTTCAAGGTCGAGACCGCGACGCGGACCATACCAGGATAGTGATCCAAGTCGTTCTTTTCCCGATAACTTTCAATAGCTTCCCCGGCATTTTTGATCAGGTTGGTCAGTGCCTGGCTGATCATCGTCGCGTCCACATCGGACCACAGCGCATCGTCCGGTATATCGGCCAGGACCTGAACGTCCTGCTGTTGGGCATCTTCCTGCAACAGGACGGCGTCGCGCACCAGTTTGGTCACGTCCTGATTGCGCCGCTCTGGTTCAGGCATTCGCGCGAACTTTGAAAACTCATCAACGATGCGCCGCAAATCATTTGTCTGACGTATGATGACATCGGTCATTTGCGTCAGTTTTTCGGCATCATCGCCTTCCAGCATCGGCGTATATTTTCGTTTTAAACGCTCTGCCGAAAGCTGAATTGGCGTCAGCGGGTTTTTGATTTCATGCGCAATACGGCGCGCCACGTCGCCCCAGGCGGCCATCCGCTGGGCGCTGACCAGATCGGTGACATCATCAAACGCAACCACGTAGCCTTCTAGTTTGCCATCCTCTGATCGCCGGGTCGCCATCCGGACCAACAGGTTTTCCAACTTGCCATTGCGGGTCAGTTTGACCTCTTCATGTGCTACTTCATTCCCGCCGACCCGTAGCCGCGCCAAAAGAGCCGAAAATTCGGGAATCAATTGCCCGAGGGCCCCTGTGTGACCCCCCTCTGGAAGGCTTAAAAGCCTTTCAGCAGAACGGTTCACAAAAGTAATCTCGCCCAAATCATCCAGCCCAACCACACCGGCGGTGACAGAGCCTAGAACGGAATCAAACAACCGTCGTCGGCGTTCGATCTGGGCGTTATTATCCAGCAATGTGTCGCGCTGCCCCTTGAGTTGCCGGGTCATCTGGTTGAACAGGCGACCCAGCATGGCGATTTCGTCGTCACCCTGTTCTTCCGGTAGCGTGACATCAAGATCACCCGCGCCGACCCGTTGTGCAGCCCCCGCCAATCGCCCAACGGGACCGGCCAGTCGCTCGGCAAACCAAAGGCCAAGCCAGATGGCGGCTAAGATCAGAATGACGGCAAAGCCGAGGTACAACAGACCGAATTCAAACAGAATGCGCCCGCGCTCGTCTTCAAGCTGGTTGTAAAGCGCGACGGTTTCCTGCGTATCATCCAGAAGGCTTAGGATTTCGCCATCCACATTGCGCGACACATACAGAAACCGGTCGGTGTATTCCGCCAGCGTGACGATAGCGCGGAATTCGTTGACGTCCCAATCCTGAATAATCACTGTCTCGCCGCTGCGGGCTTTTTCCAGTTGAGCATTGTTGGGCTGCTCGAAATCAAATAGGTAGGATCGTTCGCCACGGGCCCGAATTTCACCTGCACCATCAATAACATAGGCCTCGCGTAGGCCGCGTTGAATTTGCGCCTGCCCTTGTGTTAACAATTGCCGCAACTGCCCGTCACTGACGAAGAACGTCGCTTGGCGGGCCAGATTCAGATAGGCCGCAAGGCTTTCCGCGTCGCTAGAGAGATCGCGGCGGTGTTCCTCTTCATAGGCTTGGGCGGCGATCAAAGACGAACTGAGCACTCCCCGCACTCGGTCAGAGAACCAGCCCTCTAGCCCGAAATTTACCGTGATCGACGCAAAAACCGCGACCAGAACAGTTGGGGCCAGGGCGACGACGGCAAAAACGCCTGTCAGGCGCAGGTGAAGCCGGCTGCCCGCCGATTGTGCGCGCCGCGCGGCAATCATCTGCGCGACGCGGCCCAATACAAGCGTCGCCAGCACCAGGACATATACCAAGTCACACAGCAAGACCGCCCGCAACAGCCGCGAGTTTGCCGGTTGGTCCAGTGGGCCAAGTACCAGAAAGGTCGCCACGGCCAACACTGGCCCCAGAATCACCAACCCAAGCGTGGCTGCATTCTGGAATTCGCGCTGCCGCCGGAGCAAACTCAGGCGTTCCCATATCAGACTTCGAACGGTGCCAGGCACGCGAAGCCACCTCTTTATCTCGACGCCATCCACGCCATTACCGCAATATGTGGTGGCCTTTTCTGGCGCTGCTGCGCCTTTGCCACTCTTCTGTTGCGGTTTTACATCAACTTACGGCGGCGTGTCACGTGGATATCGAGCTCTGTAATCTTTTTTCGAAGGGTATTTCGGTTGATCCCCAGTAAATCAGCGCATTTCGCCTGATTTCCGCCAGTCGCATCCAGCGCGATCTCTATCAACGGCCGCTCAACCTCACGCAGGATTCGCGGATAGAGCCCCGGCGGCGGCAGCACACCGCCATGCAAATCGAAATAACGGCGCAGGTGTTTGCCCACCGACGCGCCCAGCTTGTCACTGTCGCTACCGTCCAGCGGCTCCATCGCGGGTTGGTTGCCCAGAACCAGCGAGGCCTCGGCGCGGGTGATTTCCTCTTCGGTGGCGGTCACAACAAGACGGCGAATGGTGTTTTCCAGCTGGCGCACGTTGCCGGGCCAGGAATACGCCCGCACAAGGTCCATCGCTTCGGATGAAAACCGCCGCAGGGGCAGCCCATCGCGCTCGGCCCGCGCCAGAAAATGCGTCGCAAGCAGCGGAATATCATCGACTCTTTCGCGCAAAGACGGCACGGCAAGCGTCACTCCGCCAAGGCGGTAGAACAGATCCTGCCGAAAGGTGCCGTTTTCCAGTTTGGCGGCCAGATCGGCCTGACTGGTGGCCATGATCCGGGGCGCATTGTCAGTGAAACTGTCAAGCATACGGACGATGCGCGCCTGCGCCTCTTCGTCCAGATCGCCGACCTCATCAAACAGAATCGACCCGCCTCGCGCCCGGCTAAGAATGGTCGCCGGGCCTTCCATCGTCGCCAGATCAGCCGCACCAGCGACCACAAATGGCAAACTGCGCCGGTCGGAAAAATCGTGAATTGCCCGCGCTATCAGGGACTTACCAGTACCCGATTCGCCGGTGATCAGCACTGCCAGATCGGTGTTCATCACCCGCGCAACCAGACGATACAAGGCTTGCATCGCCGGGGTACGCCCCACCAGAGGCAGGTCGTCCTGTGGTTCACTGTTGGGCTTGCTTGCGGAGGGCGCGCGGCGTTTGATTTCCAAAGCCCGCGCCGAGCGTTTCATCAAATCCGGCAGATCAAACGGTTTGGGCAGATAGTCATAGGCGTCTTTTTCCGCCGCCTGAATCGCCGTCATGATGGTATTCTGCGCCGAAATCACGATGACCGGCAGCCCGGGGCGTTCCTCTGCAATCTTGGGCAGCGCATCCAGCCCATTGCCGTCAGGCATGACCACATCGGAAATCACCAGATCGCCTTTGCCCTCCTGGACCCAGCGCATCAGCGTGACCATGCTAGAGGTCGCGTGCACCTTACAGCCAGCACGGGTCAGCGCCTGCGTCAAAACAGTGCGGATCGTGCGATCATCGTCTGCAACAAGGACTGTGCCGTCCATCAGTTGATCTCCTTTTGGGGAATTGGGCCCGCCGGCGGGGCTATTGGGAGTGAGATGCGGAAGACCGTGCGCCCGGGGGCCGATTCGACCGCGATCCAACCATCATGGTCAGAGATAATCTTGCTGACCAGTGCCAAGCCCAGACCGGTGCCATTTTCACGGCCCGAGATGAAGGGCTCGAATATATTGGCGGCGATTTCGGGTGGCAGGCCGGGTCCGTCGTCGATGATTTCCACCTGCAGCGGCAGCGCGCCGCCGCTGCCGTCCTTACGGCGCAGGCGCAGGGACATGTCATAAAAGGTGTGCAGAGTGATGGTGCCGCCCTGCGTTCCGGCGGCCTCTGCCGCGTTACGCATGAGGTTGGCAAAAACCTGTAACAGCTGATCTGAATCAACAAGTGTCGGCGGCAGAGACGGATCAAATTTTTCAACGATGCGCATGTTAGCGGCAAAACCGACCTTGGCCGATTTACGCGCGCGGTCCAGCAGGTCGTGGATATTCACGGCACGGCGCTCCGGTGGGCGCAAATTGCCGAATTGTTCGACCTGATCCAGCAAGGCCACGATACGGCGGGCCTCTGCGACAATCAGATCCGTCATCTCGCGGTCGTCGGCGTCCAGATTCATCGACAGCAACTGCGCGGCGCCAGTGATGCCCGCCAGCGGGTTTTTTATTTCATGCGCCAGCATTTCTGCCATGCCGATGGCGGATTTCGCCGCAGAGGTCACAGAATGCGACCGCCCCAGCCGGTTCGCGATCTGGCGCGGCTCCATCATCAACAGCAGATGGTCCTGAACCCCCACGACCGGCGCAATCTGGATATTACAGGTCACCGGGGCCGCATTGCCGCCCGACACATCGACGGTGTTGATAAACAACGGTGACATATCCATGCGCACCCGTTTGAATGCATCTTCAAGCGGCGAATCGATCGCAAGTTTGTCAAAAATCGGCATGCCGCGCAGCGTACGGGTTGAGGCGTTTAGAAATTCTTCAGCCGGAGGGTTCACCTCTGAAATGCGGTCCTCTGCATCAACGATAAAGGCCGGAACCGGCAATGAGGCCCAGATCGTGCCACCCAGCCCGCTCATGCTGCGGCCTGTTCGGTTTGCAGTAACGCGTCGGGCAACAGGCGCAGCACCTCTGCCGGGCGTTTTTCGGTTAGAACCGCCTGGCGCATCGGCCTCAAAGTGCCAACCATATCCATATACCACCCCAGATGTTTGCGGATCACCTTGCTGCCAAGCGTTTCGCCGTAGAAGGCTAACGTGTCCTGATAATGCCCGGCGACCATGTCGACCAAATCGGCCTTTTGCGGCACCTTGGGGGCTTCTGTGCCAAACAGATCGGCAGCGACCTGTGCCAGCCGCCACGGGGCCCCTTGCGCGCCGCGCCCGATCATCACGCCATCCGCACCAGACAATGAAAGCGCCTTTCGCGCATCGGTGCTGGTGCAAATGTCGCCATTGCTGATGACCGGTATATTAACTGCATCCTTAACGGCGCGGATGGCGGCCCAGTCGGCCCGGCCTTTGTAAAACTGGCAGCGCGTGCGGCCGTGGATCGTGACCATTTGCACACCGGCACCCTCGGCCCGTTGAGCCAACTCTGCCGCGTTCATCAGATTGTCGTCCCAGCCAAGCCGGGTTTTCAGCGTCACCGGCACGTCAACTGCATTCACCACAGCCTCTATCAAGTGCAGCGCATGGTCCAGATCGCGCATCAACGCGCTGCCGGACATGCCGCCGACGACTTTCTTCGCGGGGCAGCCCATGTTGATGTCAATGATGCGCGCGCCATTGACGGCAACCATACGGGCGGCCTCTGCCATCCATGTCGCATCGCGGCCCGCCAGTTGCACAGCGGTGTTTTCAACCCCGAAACCCAGCTCTGCCCGTTCGCGCACGCCGGGCTTGGCCTGCACCATTTCCTGGCTTGCCACCATTTCAGACACGACGAGCCCCGCCCCGAAAGAAGCCACCAACCGACGAAAGGGCAAATCGGTGATCCCGGCCATCGGAGCCAGCAGAACCGGGGGTGACAGAGAGAGATGTGCCAGCCTAACGGGCAAATGATTAATCCTTGTGCAGACGCCTTGCAGGTAACCCGCGCGGGAGGGAATGGCAATTGATCGTCGCCTACCCCGCAGGCATTAGTCACTTGCTGCCTATATTTTAAGCGCTGTAATTGGTAAAATGCACGCATTGTCACTCCTGACTGCAAATCATAAACAGGGCAAATGACAAAAACTGGGATCACAGCCGCAATAATTGTCGCCGCAGGCCATGGCCTGCGCGCTGGCGGGGATGTCGCAAAGCAATGGCAAATTCTGGGCAATCGCCGGGTTGCGGAATGGACAATTCAGGCGTTTCGGACAGCCGTCGCTGTGGACCAGATTGTGCTGGTCTTACATCCCGATGAAATGTATCGCGGGGCCGATTTCCCGGACGCGCTGGCGGTTGCCGGTGCTGAGACGCGCGCCGGGTCGGTGCGCGCCGGGCTGGAGGCCCTGCAAGATCAAGGCGTCGCGCAGGTCTTGATCCATGATGTGGCGCGGCCTTTGGTTAGCCAGCAAATTATCACGGACGTGCTCACCGCGCTGAAAACCGCCCCCGGTGCCGCCCCGGCGCTAGAGGTCACCGATGCGCTTTGGCGTGGCAAATCGGGCGCGGTGACCGGCACGCAGGATCGCACTGGGCTATACCGGGCGCAGACCCCGCAAGGCTTTCACTACAATGAAATTCTGGCGGCGCATCGCGCAAACTCCGGCACGGCGGCAGATGATGTCGAAGTGGCCCGCGCGGCTGGCTTACAGGTGGTCATGGTGCCCGGCGAGGAACGGAACCTAAAGCTGACCCGCAAAGACGATTTCGAACGGGCAGAGGCATTTATGGGGGTACAGATGGATATTCGGGTTGGAAACGGGTATGACGTGCATGCGTTTGAACCCGGAGATCACGTGATCCTTTGCGGCGTGAATATCCCGTATTCTCACGGTCTTAAAGGGCATTCGGATGCTGACGTCGGGATGCATGCCGTCACCGATGCCATATACGGGGCCTTGGCGGCGGGCGACATTGGGCGGCATTTTCCGCCCACTGATCCGCAATGGGCCGATGCCCCCAGCGCCATTTTCCTGAGCCACGCCGTCAATCTGGCGGCGGATCAGGGCTTTGGCATCGGCAATATCGATCTGACGTTGATTTGCGAGCACCCAAAGATCGGGCCGCATGCCGCTGATATGCAAGCCAAAATGGCAGAGATCATGGATATGAATCCCTCCAGAGTGTCAATCAAGGCGACAACCTCAGAGAAGCTTGGTTTTACCGGGCGCAGCGAAGGTATAGCCGCCATCGCCAATGCCACTTTGGTGAAAACATGAGCCGGTTTATCGCGACCTTCTTTGGCGTTGGTTTGCTGCCCTGGGCACCCGGCACCTGGGGCTCTGCTGCGGCGATTCCGGCGGCTTGGGTCATCCACTTGCTGGGCGGGTTCTGGGCGCTATTACTGGCCGCTATCGCCGCGACAGTGCTGGGCTGGTGGGCCACCGCTGCCGCGACGCGCGGCAAGGACGATCACGACCCCGGCGAGATCGTGATTGACGAGGTCGCGGGCATGTTCATCGCACTTTTGCCCGTGTCATTGGGCGCGGGCCACGCGGAGGTTGGCTTTTGGGCGCTTTACCCCGGCGTTATTGCCGCATTTTTGCTGTTTCGCCTGTTTGACATCCGCAAGCCCGGCCCCGTTGGCTGGGCTGACCGGCGCAATGACGCCATGGGGGTCATGCTGGACGACGTGATCGCCGGGGTCTTTGCTGCCATTGGCGTCGCCGTGCTGGCCGGGCTTTCCCACGGAGTTTTGGGCCTATGAGCCGCGCTGACGCATTGTTAGCCCGCGCGCGCGCCGCCAAGGCCAGAATCGCCACCGCCGAAAGCTGCACCGCGGGGCTGATCGCCGGAGCGATCACAGAGGTCGCCGGGTCGTCAGACATATTCGATTGCGGCTTTGTCACCTATTCCAATGCTGCAAAACAACACATGGTAGGGGTGCAAACCGCGACGCTAGAGGCTCATGGCGCGGTGTCAGAACAAGTAGCGCGCGAGATGGCAGAGGGGGCGCTTGCGCGCTCTGACGCGACGATTGCGGTATCCGTGACCGGCATTGCAGGCCCCGCCGGATCAGAGTTCAAGCCAGAGGGCCGTGTGTGTTTCGCTGTCGCGACAAAGATCGATACCAAAGTGCAAACCATCGAATTTGGTGCCATTGGCCGCAGCCATGTTCGGGCCGCGACAGTAGATCATGCGTTGGATATGCTGCTCGACGCGTTATCATAATTCTGATTAAAAAAGTGTCATTGCGCAAATAAAGCGCCCTTTATGAGGGCATTTTGCGGATCGCTCAAGTTTTAGGCCGCTCGCCGCTTTTAATTGCGCCCCTGTCCCGCTTGATGCCCGCTAAGCGAAAATGGGATCAAAGGGAGAAGACCATGAACGGAGCGGATACCGCCTGGATCATCGTGGCCACGGCGCTTGTATTATTCATGACATTGCCGGGGCTGGCACTGTTTTATGGCGGGCTGGTACGGGCGCGAAACGTACTGAGTGTGTTCATGCATTGCTATGCAATTGCCTGTTTGATGAGCATTCTATGGCTGGCACTCGGCTATTCCATTGCCTTTGGGCCTGGGACCAGCGGGTTTTGGGGCGGTTTGGATAAGGCGTTTCTGGCCGGAGTCACCGTTGACAGCCTATCGGGCACGCTACCGGAAATCCTGTTCTTTGCGTTTCAGATGACATTCGCCATCATCACCCCGGCGCTGATCGTCGGGGCCTATGTTGAACGCATCAACTTTGGCTTTGTTCTGCTGTTCTCGGCTCTTTGGATGCTGCTGTGCTACGCGCCAGTCGTGCATTGGATCTGGGGCGGTGGGATGCTGGCCGATGGCGGTATCTTTGGCGAGACCGGCGCGCGGGACTTTGCTGGTGGTATCGTTGTGCATGAAACCGCCGGTCTTGCCGCACTGATTCTTGCGGTTATGCTAGGCGCGCGTCGGCACAAGACCACGCCGCCGCATAATCCGGGCATGGTGATGATCGGGGCTGCGATGCTGTGGGTTGGTTGGTTTGGCTTTAACGGCGGTTCGCAACTGGCCGCTGATGGGGGTGCCGCCATGGCGCTGACCGTGACGCATATTTCCGCCGCTGCTGCGTCACTTACCTGGGCGCTGTGGGAGCGGATCAAGTATGGCAAAGCCTCGTTGGTAGGCATCGTGACCGGCACCATCGCGGGTCTGGCCTCGATCACGCCCGCGTCCGGTTTTGTCGGCCCGATTGAGGCGCTGATCATCGGCAGCGTCGCGGGCATCCTGTGCCAAGAGGCGGTGAACCTGATCCGCAACAAGGCCAAAATTGACGATACGCTGGATGTCTTTGCAGTGCATGGTGTGGGCGGCATCTTTGGCACAATCATGATCGCGGTGTTTGGCGCGGGCACATGGGCGGCGCAAATGGGCAGCCTTGCCATCGTTGGCGTCTTCACCGTGGTGGTTACCGTTGTTCTGGTCAAGGTGGTGTCATTGGTTGTGCCGATGCGTGTCGATGCCGAGACAGAGACAACTGGCCTGGATCTTAGCCAGTCGGGCGAACGCGCCTACGACATGTCGTCGTAAGCTGACACTAAATAGATTTGATAAGGGCCGGGATTTCCCGGCCCTTTTTATTGCGCCTGCAGCAGTTCGGTCAGTGCCGCAATGTTGGGAGTGCCCTGCGAGGCCAGCCAAAGCCGGTCGGCTTTGTTGTCACCAAGCAGTACGGAAACCTTAGCGCGCAGCTTTTGCGCGCGGGTTTCCAGAAGGATCGGCGCATTCAGATCATGTTCGGCGCTTAACGTTTCGGCCCCATGAACACTGACTTTGGTGGCGGTTTCGGGCATGGCGTCGTCGGTCTTGACAACTACCTTGTCACGCAGCGCAGTAATGCCGGGATCTGCGCAAATCGCGTCGGCATAGCTGTCCATCGACCCGGTCTCGATGCCACTCAGGGCCATTGCGGCGGTCAGTCGGTAGCTGAACTTGGCCTCTAGCCCGGTTTTGGGCTCGGGGATGTTGCATACCGTCAGCCAGCGCGGATGTGTGGTGATTTCGATCCGGCGGATCTCATCCACTGACACAGGTCCCGGCAGTTCTGCTATCGCCTCTAGCGAGGCATGCAAACCGTGACAGCAGGCGTGAAATTTGTGGCTGATCGTGGTGAAGTACCAATCCTCGCCCAAGCCATCCAACGCAGTTATATCAGCCTCGCCCGCATGTGTCGGCCCGAACCCTTGCGCGCCCTCTAACGCCTCGGGATTAGAGACAAAACCTGCCGCCGCAAGCTGTGCCACCTCGGTGCCCGTGGCCGCCGCGATGCCCGCGTTATAGGGCTTGCCCATGGTGCCAAACTGCGATTTCAAACCTGCCGCGCGGGTGGCACAAAGCCCCAGCGCATGGGCCATCTGATCGGACGTCAACCCCAGTAACCGCCCCGCCGCCGCCGTCGCCCCAAAGGCCCCGGCTGTGCCGGTTTGGTGAAATCCGGTCTGATAATGACTGCGGCCCAGCCAGACACCAACGCGGATCGACAATTCCGCACCGGCAAGACAGGCGTTCAACAGGGCCTCTCCCTCGGCACCGGTATGCTCGGCCATAGCCAAGGCTGCTGGAATGACCGCCACAGAGGGATGCCCGATATGGGCGAAATGCGTATCGTCGTAGTCCAGTGCGTGGCTGCTTGCGCCATTCACCAAGGCCGCGCCGCGTGCCGGGGCGCGGCCTCCGCCAATCAATGCCGCCTGCCCCACGCCGCCTTCGGCAAGAACCATATCACGGGAAATCTGCGCCACGGTTTCTGCCCGCCCCGCGATTCCACAAGCGGCCCAGTCGAATAGCGAAAGCTGCATCATTTCCAAAGCTTCTGGCGCATTCGGCGCGGATACGGCGAATTGGGCGAGCTGTTCGGTCACGGTCATGGCAACTCCTGCTAGGTTGGGTATCTTAGCCGTATAAATCCGCCGCGCGCCGTTCAAACGCGCGCACGATGCGCTGCATGGCCTCATTAAAGACCAGCCCGATCACCGATTGCAGAATGGCATTCTTGAACTCAAAGTCGACGAAAAAATCAACCTCGCACCCCCCCTCGCCGCCGTCTGGCGCATCACGAAATTCCCAAGTCGAGCGCATGAACTTGAACGGTCCGTCAATATATTCCGTGTCGATCCTTTGCATTTCCGGCCACAGGGTCACCCGGCTGCCGAACCGTTCGCGAAAGACTTTGAAGGAGATCACCAGATCAGCCTCCATCACCTGACAATCGGCTTTGGGCGTTACCTTTTTGACCCGCGCGGCGGCGCACCATGGCAAAAACTGCGGGTATTTCGCCACATCCGCGACCAAGTCATACATTTGCTGCGCAGTATAAGGCAGCGTTTTGGTCTCGGCGTGGGTGGGCATGTGCGCATTCGTCGGTTTCACTTGGTGTCAGCATTTCGTACTGTCAGCGCAGGAATGCAAGGGGGGCAATATGCCGGACAAGCCATATGTGATCGACGAGATGATCTCTGCCAAGACGATCGCCGCACGAATAGAGGATTTGGCGCGCGAAATCAGCGAGGCATTTGCCCAGACCGACAAGCTGGTTGTGATTGGCCTGTTGCGCGGGTCGTTTGTATTCATCGCCGATCTGGTGCGCGAGTTGGACCTGCCCGTCGAGGTCGATTTTCTTGAGGCCAGTTCCTATGGCGATTCGATGGAATCCAGTCGCGAGGTGCGCATTCTGAAAGACTTGCGCGGCGAAATCGCTGGGCGTGATGTGCTGCTTGTCGAGGATATCGTCGATACGGGTTTCACGCTGAAACATGTCACAGAGCTGCTGAAAACCCGCAAGCCCGGACGCCTGATGACCATCGCGCTGCTGGATAAACCCTCGCGTCGCGAGGTCGACGTAAAGGCAGACTGGACCGGTTTTGAAATCCCGGACGAGTTCGTGGTCGGCTATGGGATCGACTACGCACAGCGCAATCGCAACCTGCCCTATATCGGCAAAGTGCGCTTTACCGAGTAAGCTCTGCCGCCTTGGCCTCGCCGCTGGTCCTATCTTCGGCGCTGATTTGTTCGGCCAGATAGGTGCAATCTTCGGCAAGATCCTGATTATTGCTGTCCCAGGCCATCCCCGCCAGACACCAGCCATAGCCCGCCGCCGGGTCGCGCCAGCCTTCTTCGCCCTCGATCAACTCGTAGGCCAGATTGACGGCCCCGTCGGCATACCCACGCTCTGCCGCCATCCGATACAGCGCCATGGCCGCAAGGTTGTCCTGCCCGACGCCATAGCCGTTTTTATACATCGCCCCAAGATTGGACATGGAACTTAGGTTGCCAGCAGCAGCCCCCTGGCGAAACAACTGCAGCGCATAGCCCATATCTTCCTCAACGCCATCACCACGGACATAAAACCGGCCAAGATTGCTCATGGCATTGTGGTTGCCCAGATCGACGGCCTGTTGATACAGTTCGGCTGCGGCCTCTAGGTCGATTTCGCCGCCCTGCCCCAGTTCATGCATTCGGCCACGTTTGTTGATCGCGTGATCATAATCAAGGGCAGCCGCGCGGTCGTAATAGCCGATCGCCTTGGCATAATCTTGCGGGACGCCTGGCCGACCCTCGACATACCAAAGACCCAGATTATGCAGGGATTTCGCAAAATCCTGGGCTGCGGCGCGTTCGTACCATTGCTGTGCCAGCACAAAATCCTGTGGCACACCGTTGCCGTCATCATAGGCGGCCCCCATCACGTTCTGCGCCACTGGGTCTCCGGCCTCTGCGGCGGGTCGCAATACCGCCAGCGACGTGGCATAGTCGCCGTCAATATAGGCCAGACGCGCTGTCGCGACATCGGCGGCGGATTGGCCAATAGCCTGAGTTGTTAGCATTGCGGCAGCGGTGAAAGACAATAGGAGACGCAGCACGTTATGAGACCCTTTCAAAAACTTGGTCCAAGCAGCCTAGCGCAGATTCCGTCTGGTGCAAGACCTTGGCGATTTACCAATGCCGGTGCCGAATGAACCCAATGTGGTTTTTGCGCATGGCGCGCTGGGCAAGAAACCCGCCAAGCGAAAGCCGGGTAAAGCTGGTATTGGGCGTGATTGCGTTTTGCTTGATTTTGCTAGCGATTGAATGGCTGTTTGGCTGGCCAGAATGGCTGACCACAACGCGCATGCCCCGCTCTGGAGTTGGGTTATAAAGGGTGGGCCTTTGCTATTGCGCACCAAGAAAACCGTCTGACATAGCCCCCAGCGCCCGGCCAAGATACTGACGCACCGCCCGAATGCGCGGGACTTCGGCCAGATCCGCATGGCTGGCCACCCAGATTGGCCGTTGAAAGGCAGGCATCTCTGTCGCCACCCGCGCCAAACGCGTGTCCTGATCGCCTAATATGCACGGCAAAATCGCCCGGCCCAGCCCCATTGCCGCCATTTCGCGCAGGGTCACAAAACTATCAGCAGAGCCCACGATGGCCTCTGGTGGTATAGAATCTACCAGCCATTTTGCCGGTGCCGCCGCCGCCAATGGGCCACTTAAGCCTAACCAATCCACCGTATCCCTGGCTACAGTATCCCCGCGCGCGGCATAGACCGCAAAGCCAAGCTCTGCCACGATCTCTCCGCGCAATTCTCGAGGCAAGGAAACTGCCGGGCGCACGGTGATGTCCGCATCCAGCCGGGCCAAATCCAGATGCGCATTAGAGCAGAACAAATCTATCTGCAGATCAGCAGCTTCGGCGCGGAATTCCGACAGGATCGCTGGCAGGATCATATGACAGAACGTATCGGTCGAGGTCACCCGCACAACACCATGCAAGGGCGTCTGTGCGCCTTCGATCATCCGGCTGACGGCCAGTATCGCGGCCTCAACCTCGCGCGCCGCATCAATAATGGGCGCGCGTTCCTGAGGTACTGAATAACCCCGCGCCGTCTTGTCAAACACCAGG
>Ga0315339_1001447_pt1 | contig 20968 bp, 18 predicted proteins | sample ASW17metaG_FD_204514 | JGI IMG/M metagenome (GOLD analysis project Ga0315339, IMG submission 204514) | Ammonia-oxidizing marine archaeal communities from Pacific Ocean, United States - ASW #17 | ecosystem: Environmental > Aquatic > Marine > Oceanic | place: USA: California | collected 2016-12-05
CCTTGAACTGCCAGAAGACATTGAACAGCGGTATCAACATCAGCCAGACCAATCCCGGTTTCATTGTTCGATGTTCCGGCGCAGCCGCCTTTGCCGCGTCGAAGATGAGCCAGTTGATGAGACACCAGAAGCCGAGGGTGAGGACAACCAAGACAATCATGCCGGCTGCAAAAGCGTCTTCATTCGTGGCAGCTGGGACATTGCCAGCCTGTGTCGTAGCAAGAAGCGTGAACATGGTGAGTTCTCCTGGTACAGGTTTGAATCTATCCGACTATAGAATCTGATGTCATGCTGGCGACAACGACAACTCCACTAACAGCCCCAGTACGTTCCGTACTTGCGTTTGTTCCAAATCAGCATGGACAGGATCCACAGCGCACACAGTACATACGCGATCCAGAACCAGTCACCGAGCGACTCCTCGAGCACCCACTCAATCACGCTCGCGCCGATGAAAATTGCAATAAAGATGAGTATCCCAGTCCTTCTTGACATCACCGGTTTGGATGATTTCTCGTCAGACATTGAAGTACTTCGCCTCCGGGTGGTGCACGATGATCGCAGAAGTGCTCTGCTCGGGATCGATCTGCCAGTTCTCGGTCAGTTGGCACCCGATGCGCTCCGGCTGAAGCAGCCTGAAGAGAATCTCTTGGTGGCTCATGTCCGGACACGCTGGGTAGCCGAAGGAATACCGACTCCCGCGGTAGGTCTGCGTGAAGAGTTCCTTCACATGCTGGCTGTCCTGGGTCCCGATGCCCAGTTCCTCTCGCATCCGCTTGTGCCAGAACTCCGCCAGGGCCTCGGCGCATTCCACCCCCATGCCGTGTACGTAGAGGTACTCCTGATAGGCGTCATCGGCGAAGAGCTTCGCAGCCAGTTCACTGACCGCCGTGCCCATAGTCACGCAGGAGAGACCCAGTACGTCCCGTTCTCCCGCATCAACACTTCGGAAGAAATCACTGATGCACAACCGGCGTCGGCGTGATTGCCGCGGGAAGGTGAAGCGCTCGATCTCGTTGGAATTATCCTCAGGGTCGAAGACCACCAGGTCTTCACCCTCGCTTCCAACCGGCCACCACCCGTAGACGACCTTCGGCTGCAGAACACCGTCATCACGCATGCTGGACTTGAGTCGATCAAAGATCGGGTGGACTTCCTCCTCGAGGTAGTGCTGGTAGTCGCCCTTGGATCGCTGGCCCTTTCGGAATCCCCACTGTCCCCTGAATAGGGCCTTGGTATTGACGTAGGGATAGATCGTATTCAGCGGTACTTCCTCGACAAGGCGTGATCCCAGGAAGGGTGGCTCCGGCACCGGTACGTCAACTGCGACATCACTTCGTCCGGAGGTGGTGGTGCCAGCCTCGGCCTCACCCTCGCCTTCTTCACGCGAAGCCATGGCACTGACCCGCGTCTCGACAGCGGCTCGCTTGGCCAGGCGAAGATCGATTTCCGTCGCCAGGGCCTCGGAGCAGTCCTCTGCAAGCGCATTGCAGATTCGAAGGCCGTCGAAGGCATCCTTGCCGTAGTACAGCGAACCCTTGTAGATCGATCGCAGGTGTGATTCGCAGTAGTGGCGTGACAGTGCCGCCCCACCGAGCAGGATCGGCACGCCGATCCCCATCTCGTTGAGGGTCTTGAGGTTCTCTTCCATGACCATCACGCTCTTGACAAGCAGGCCGGACATGCCGATCGCATCCGCCCCGGTTTCACGCCAAGCCTGCACGATGTCCTCGATGGGCTGCTTGATCCCGATGTTTCGTACCGACCACCCGTTGTTGCTCAAAATGATGTCCACCAGGTTCTTCCCGATGTCATGCACATCGCCCTTGACCGTTGCCAGGACAATGCGCCCACGGGCATGGCCCTCGGACTTCTCCATGTGCGGCTCAAGGTGCGCCACGGCCATCTTCATGACCTCGGCCGACTGCAGCACGAATGGAAGTTGCATCTGGCCGGAACCAAAGAGCTCTCCGACAGTCTTCATGCCCGACAGGAGATGGTCATTGATGATTTCCACCGGGGCATATCGCTTCATGGCCTCCTCGAGATGCTCAACGAGGCCCTTCTTCTCGCCGTCAACGATGTGAGCCTGGAGCCATTCCTCCAAGGAAAGGTCTCGAACAGCCTCGGCCTTCATGGCCTCCTCGTCACCCGTAAACAGGCCCATGAATGCCTTCAGTGGGTCGTGGTCCTCGCTGGCAATCCCGGCGGGGAGACCGGTCCCTCCACTGGAATGAGCTCGCCGGTCGTAGATCAGGTCCAATGCAGCCTGCTTGCGATCCGCGTCAATCCTGTTCATGGGCTGGATCTTCGAAGCATGCACGATGGCCGACGTGAGGCCGGCATCCATCAGTTCCCAGAGCAGGACCGAGTTGAGTACCTGCCGAGCAGCCGGCTTCAAGCCGAATGAGCAGTTCGACAGCCCGCAGGTGATCTGGACATCGGGCCACTTCGTGGCAATTCGGCGCACGCCATCCACCAGATCCAGAGCGCTGCGACGGTCAGCATCCATACCCGTCGAGATCGGGAGCACAAGCGGGTCGATGAAGATGTCGACCAGTGGAATCCCGTGGACATCAACAGCCCGGTCGATGGCTCGCTCGGCGATGTCGTACTTGCGATCGGCCGTACGAGCCATGGCTGCCTCCGGGTCCTCGTCTATTGTGCCGATGACCAGTGCCGCTCCAAATGTCCGGGCCATGCGACACATGGCGTCGAACTTCTCGTCACCATCCTCGAAGTTCGCGGAGTTGATGATGCACTTGCCGCCAGCGTGACGAAGGCCTGCTTCGATGGTCGCCGGCTGCGTTGAATCGAGCATCAGAGGGACATCAACCTGGCGAACCACTTCCTGCACGATCCTGGCCATGTCTGCAGCGTTGTCACGTCCGGTCGCATCCACATTGATATCGAGACAGGTCGCCCCTTCTCGGGCCTGCTCCCGTGCAAGAGAAATCATCTCGTCGAGATCATCTGCTTCAAGCAGACGCTTGAACTTCCGTGACCCCGAGGCATTCATTCGTTCCCCGACGATGAAGAAGGAGTTTTCCTGGCGATAGTCCCGTGGCGCATAGAGACTGCAGCACCCTGGAGTCCATCCCGACACGTCACGACGTGGCCGCTGCTGCGCCCGGGACTGTTCGACGAGCAGTTCGATGTGCCCGGACCCGGTACCACAGCATCCTCCGATGACATCGATGCCGAACCGTTCGATGAACTCCCCGACCGTTTCAGCAAGTGGCTCGGGTTTCAGTGGAAAATGAGCCTGACCATCGACAAGGACAGGCAGACCGGCGTTCGGAACGCAGGAGATGCGACGTGGCCAGTTGGCCGACAGGTACTCGATGTGCGACGTCATCTCCTTGGGACCTGTTGCGCAATTCAGTCCAAGTGAAAAGATGGGATAGGAGCGGAGCGCATTGACTGCTGCTGCAATCTCGCTTCCCACGAGCATCGTTCCAGTCGTCTCGATCGTGAGACTGACCATGATTGGAACGTCCTCGCTTGATCGGCCGGCTTCATCAAGCGCCTTCAGGCAGGCGTTGATGGCACACTTGACCTGGAGAAGGTCCTGGCTGGTCTCGATGAGAAATGCATCCGCGCCACCTTCAAGAAGACCCCTTGCCGCCTCAGCATAACTCTCGAGCATCGTGTTCCAGTCAACCTGGCCGAGAGTAATGAGCTTGGTCCCGGGCCCCATCGACCCAAGAACGAATCTTGGATGCTCGCTGGTTGCATGGGCATCGCATGCCGCTCGCGCAATCTCGGCTGCTTCCCGGCACAATGCCCTGGCCCACGATGCTGCTTCTTCATCGAACTCCGAGAGCACGAGTGGATTTGCACCGAAGGTGTTGGTTTCGACCGCGTCTGAACCAACGGAAAGAAAACTCTCGTGGATCGACTGGATCAGGTCGGGCCTGGAACGAACCAGGATGTCGACACAGTTCTCCCGTCCCAGGTAATCACCTGCGACCGAGAGATCCACCTCCTGGATCTTCGAGCCCATGGCCCCATCCAGGACCAGTGGTCGATGCTCAAGAATGTCAGCTAGGAATCGTGCCATACCAGTTTGAAGTCTACCCATCAGGTCCATTGATTACACCCGTTCATGCAGATGAACGGATAAAGTTTAAGAATCCCCATTTAAAGAACTATAAACCTGCTCTTCGGCCATTCAAGCCCTACTCCTGCTAGGATTCCGCATCCAAGAGCAGGGGTTCCCTTTAAGAGGCCTCCATGGCAACTCCAGACCCAATTTCCCACCGATTTCAAGGATGCTGGATGCTCCTTGCCATCTGCCTGGGCTTCGTTCTGAGTGCCCATGCCTCGCCCCAACCTCCCCCACCTGTGAGCCCGAATCCAGACGGGGCACGGCTCCTGACACGATGCTTCAGGGCCATGGGCGGACCCGGTGAACTGGAACAGATCACCTCCATGCATGTGAAAGCAGCACTCGAAGCCGGTGATGATTCACTGGGCGAAATAGAGATGTTTCTCGCCCGCGGAAACAGGAGCCTCTTCCGATTTACACAGGAAGATGGCGAAACCAGCAGTTTCGGATCAGATGGAACCATTTCCTGGGAACAGATCCCCCTCTCGGAAGGTGGTGGGTGGAGGCTGCTTCCCGATGAACAGCTTGCCCAACGGATTGCCGCAAACAACTGGCTGGGTCGAGTGCTGCACATGGGCGCGGAAACAATAACGATGAAATCCACCGGAAAGGTGACCTTCCAAGGCCGTCCCTGCTGGGCAGTCGACCTGGAGTACCGCAATGACGAACCGATGACGGCATTCTTCGATGCCGAGACGAAACTCATTGCCGGCTTCCAGCGTCCTTTCCAGATGCCGAAAGATGATCTTGCAGAGTCATATGTGATCGACATCATCTTCAGCGACTGGAAGCCGGTCGAAGACGTCACCCTGTTCCACGAAGTCAAACTCGTGATCAGGCCCGACATATCGAGCCTGCAGCTGAACTACGTGACACTTTCGATCAACGACGTTCCCGATTCGACCTTTGACCTGCCCTCGCAGGTCAAGGCGTTGACTCCACGTTCACCTTCGCTCCCGCCGAAGGAGTCCCCCGATGGGGGCTGAACCAACGATCAGCCTGCGGAATGTCAACAAGCAGTTCGGCGATGTACACGCCGTTCGAGACCTGTCACTCGATGTCCACAGGGGGAGCCTGATTGGTTTCCTCGGACCCAACGGAGCAGGCAAGAGTACGACGATCCGGATGGTCATGTCGATCATCTACCCGGACACGGGAACCATCGACGTCCTTGGAGATTCGGCCCTTGCAGCAAAGGATCGAATTGGATATCTCCCCGAGGAACGAGGCCTGTACCGGAAGATGCGGGTCGGGGAATACCTCCACTACATCGGCAAGCTGAAGGGCATGCCGCGATCCAATGCGATTTCAGCTGCGAAGTACTGGCTCGACCGAATGGAACTGCCCAAGGTCGATCGCAAGAGATGCGAAGAACTTTCCAAGGGAATGCAGCAGAAGGTGCAGTTCATTGCATCGATCCTCCATGAACCCGACCTGCTCATCCTCGATGAACCCTTCTCCGGGCTTGATCCCGTCAATGCGGAACTCCTCAACGAGGTCATTCGCGATCTCAATGCGCAGGGAAGGACGATCATCTTCTCGACACATGTCCTGCACCAGGCGGAACAGCTCTGCGACAGCATCCTGCTCATCGACCGAGGCGAGAAGATCCTCGATGACACGATGGAAGGCATTCGCCAGACGTTCGATCCACGGACCATCGAGGTCGAACCCACCATCGGAAATGAACTTCCAGTTGCAATCGAAGGCGTTGCACATCGCTCAAACCAGGGCGAACATGGCATCGAACTTCATCTTGAACCCGGCAGGGACCCGCAGGATGTCATGCAGCGGATCCTGGCTTCGTGCCCGGTTCGATCCATCCGTCTTCGCCGACCGACCCTGGATGAAATCTTCGTCATGCTTGTCCGCGATCGGATGCATGAAACCCATGCCGACCTGGTTCCAGGGGGGATCGATTCATGATGAAGATCCCCACAGTCGCCTGGCGTGAATTCAAGCACACGGCCCTCACCAAGGCATTCATCATCGGATCGATCATCGTCCCGATCCTGATCATTCCGCTGCTGATCGTCCTTCCGGCACTGTTCAGCCAGGACGTCGAACCACTGAAAGGCACGGTCGTCCTGATCGGACCCGATGTCCTTGAAGCTACTGAAGTATTGGCCACAGGTGACAGAATCAGCTCAGGCCAGGAGGCGCTTGAGCAGACCCTCGAGCAATTGCCCGAGGGGACAGTTGATCCCATGTCGAAACACATGGCTTCCTCGATGATGGGATCGGATACCGAACTTGACCTGGCATTTCAACGTGGTGAACTCGACGAACTTGAAAAGTTGAAGGAACAGGTCCGTTCTCATGAACTGACCGCGATCGTCGTACTCCAGGACGGCATCCTCCAGCCAAGTCCAGGGGATAAAGCAAATCGGTTCGAGGTCTTCGTTCGACCAGGACTTTCTGCCAGGCACCTTGAGATCATTGATGACCTCATCTCGGACGCAGTCGTTGAAACCCGCGTTGTCGCGACGGGGATGAAATACGAGGAGCTCCGCACGATGATGCGATCCCCTCGATCAGACACGATGCGCCTGCAGGAAGGAGGAGGAGAAGCCGTCGAGTACCAGTGGGCGAAGCGCCTCATACCCATGGCCTTCATGTTCCTTGTCTGGATCGCAACGTTCTCCAGCGGAAACTACCTGCTCACCTCGACCATCGAGGAGAAGTCGAACAAGGTCATGGAGGTTCTCCTCAGCGCCGTAAGCCCCTTCCAACTCATGGCCGGGAAGATACTCGGGCAGGCCTTCGTGAGTCTCGTCACGCTTGTCATGTACGGGGGGCTGGGCCTGGCCGCACTTTTCGCCCTGTCCCAGGCTGATCTCGTGCCGATCTCCATGATCATCTGGCTGCTGCTCTTCTTCGGGATGGCCTACTTCATGATTGCCTCGATCATGGCCAGTGTCGGCAGTGCCGTCAGCGACCTCCATGATGCTCAATCGCTCATTGGACCGGCCATGATGATCCTGATTCTTCCACTGATCTTCTATTTCCCTATTTCCGAAGCTCCCAACGGCATGCTTGCCATGGTGACCAGCTGGGTCCCCCCCTTGATCCCATTCATCATGATCGTGCGAGTCACTGCATCGGGTGATCCGGTTCCACTCTGGCAGATTCTCGGCACGCTCATTGTGGGATACGGCGCCGTCATTGTCATGGTCTGGTTCTGCTCGCGCATCTTCCGGGTCGGCGTGCTCATGCAGGGCAAGCCACCAAGTCCATTGCAGATGATCAAGTGGATCCGGTACAAGTAAACTCGTACTTCACGCAGCCATGCTGCGGGTCAACGCCGGATCACTCGCCTTGCGAGGGAAGACCCTCTGAAAGACCTCGGAGGACATGCCCGATGTGTTCAAACGTGCCACAGGCGGTGTCGACAATGCGGTCCTGCTCTTCCACGCAGGTGATGCTCGAGTTCATCCTTGACTTGAACAGCATCCAGTTCGGCATGACTTCCTTCCCATGAGCCGAGTAGTAGGCAAGACCCTCGTCTCCCTCGATGCCATACATTCCAGCGATGGACTTTCGGAGAATCATTCCGCCGAGGGTGGACCCCTCAAGCACGTAGAGAACACCAAGCAATCGAACAGGATCTGATGAAGCGAAGGATTCAATCCACGAGATCATCGCAGTGGTGGCTTGCTGGGCATTGTCGGGAACATCTGCATCGGGATGCCACTGGAGATCAATCGCTAGCAGAGGTACACGGGGGGTCGTGTCCTGCCAGACCGCCTGGACACGATCATTCGTACTTGCCGCAAGTGCATCTTCAAGTGCAATGTGAAGACGATGCCAGCATGACAGTTGCCCTGCATAGCGAGCCTGCGGCATCGTTCCAGACATGATGCAAGCGTTGAAAGGTATGGCTTCGGTGGCGACATGGGCCTTGCCCGTCTCATTCTTGAGACGATCCATCAAGGTCATGTCCTCGATTGTCACAGGCGATTTCATCCCGGGAACATCCTTTTGCTTGCTTCAGGAGCGTCTTACAAGCTTGCAAGCACGCGTAGGATTGGTCATCATCACACATATGGCATCCAAAGTCCAGACTGACGCAGCACATGCGCTTGAAGGCATTGTCCAAGACGGCATGACCATTGCAGTGGGTGGCTTCGGACTCTGCGGCATCCCTGAGCAGTTGATCATTGCCCTCAGGGATACGGGGGCGAGCAACCTCACGGTTGTCTCGAACAACGCGGGTGTTGATGATTGGGGACTTGGCCTTCTTCTGCAGACTCGACAGATCAGGAAGATGGTCAGTTCCTACGTGGGCGAGAATGCCGAGTTCGAACGCCAGTTCATGGCTGATGAACTCGAACTGGAGTTCACACCACAGGGAACACTCGCCGAGCGGCTCCGCGCCGGCGGGGCCGGCATTCCCGGCTTCTATACCCGCACTGGCGTAGGCACGATCGTTGCAGATGGAAAGGAGACCCGGGAGTTCGACGGAGACGTGTATGTACTTGAACGAGGCATCAAAGCGGACCTGTCCCTGGTCAAGGCCTCCCAGGGCGATGAAACCGGGAACCTCGTCTACAGAATGACCGCCCGGAATTTCAATCCCATGGTGGCCATGTGTGGTGCCATCACCATCGCGGAGGTCGATGAACTTGTTCCTACCGGACACCTCGACCCGGACTCCATACATACACCTGGCATCTTCGTTGACCGGATCGTTCAGACGACCTCAGAGAAGCGAATCGAGCAGAAGACGGTCCAAACAGCCTGATGAGCGATTTACCGGCCCCATTGGTGCACTTGGAAGCCCCTTTTTCACGATGACATGCGATATTCTGGCCTACATGGGCGTTCAACCCCATGCTTGGGGAAAATTGCTCCTGCAGTGAGGTGTGTCGGCATGTTGCCGAAGCCTGCAGCCAATCCCAACTAAGAGAGGGACTCGCGGCCGCCAGTCTCTGGCAGAACGGGTAGATGATCATGCAAACTCCAATGTACAAATCCACCCGCACTCTCAAGCAGACCATCGTGGCCATTCCATTGCTGATCTGCGCCCTTGCCATTCCAGCCCTGGGCCAGATCTCAGGCATCGGGAAGGCCATGAAACCCGAGTTCTTCACGCGGGATCTCATCATCTTCATCGAGGGTCTTGATCTCGATGAAACACAGCAGATCATCGTCGAGGCACTCTTTGATGATTACGAACTGTCCTTCGGAGAAGGAATCGATCGAATGGAAGTCCGGATCGAGGACATCCAGGATGACATCGAAGAACTGAAGGACAACCCACAGGAAGTCCTGCGACTGGTGATTGGTCCCATCGAGGAGTGGATGAAGGAACGCGATGTACTCGGTGACCAGCTCATCGAGAATGTCCGCGTCATTCTCGTTCCAGCTCAGGAAACGCTCTGGATCGATTTCACACGAAAACTCTACATTGAACAGTACCTCTCTGACGGTGTCATGAGTGGAGAGAACGTGAACATCTTCCACGTCCTCCGTGACATGAGCCTCGACCAGTCGATCTTGGACCGCATCAAGCCCACTGTCGACGGCTATGCCATCGAACTGCACGACTCGCTCCGAAACCGGACACGACTGATGCAGGGTCCGCATGCAACGCTGCTCGAAACGATCAATGCAGCCGACACCCCTGCCGACCAGGCACGAAAACTCGACATCATCAACGCGAGGATCGCCATCAGGAACATCAACGACCAGGGAATCGATGCAATCGCCCGGACTCTCCCAGAGAACAGGGGCATTGAGTTCTGGAACCAGGCCATGCAGCGTGGCTACCCTCGCATATTCAGGCGTACAGCTGCCCAACGCGTACTCGAATCCGCCGCTGCCATCGCGTCCTATCCAGAGGACATTCAACTCGCGATCGATCAACTGCTTGCCGAGTACTACGTCGAACTCGACGACTACAACACCAGGCTCCTTGATGAACAACGGAGATTCGATCCTGTACGCTTGAAAGAGAGCATCCGGAATCGACAGCGAAAACGAGATGGCGAACCCACCGTCCGGCCAGAAGATCCAACCAGGGAACTGCTCGCCCAGCGTAAGGCGATGGGAACCAGGTACATCGATCGACTGCGGGCGCTGCTCTCGCCGGAAGAGTTCGACGAACTCGAAGGAGCCCGTCGATACGCTCCTCCTCCAGCCTCGCTCACTCCCAAGGGCGCAGAGCAGCTTCAGTTGAACCTCAATCGAGACATCAACTCGACGCCTGCAGGCAAGGGAAATGATCCGCGTACAAGTCCCACCGCGCCTGGGGGCAAGAAGCCCCCGGCAAAGGGGGGGCGGGGACGTGGTGGTGATTGACTTGAGCAACCTCCCAGGAGTTGGCGCATGACGCCCGACCAAGAACCAACTGAATCCGAACAGTTGCTTGCAACCCAGGGATCTGCAATGGCAACCGGAACCGAGGATGGACTCCGTGAACGTTGCCAGATGCTTGGACTGATCTGGCACGAACGGCCGGCTGCAGCCGACCCCAACGCGACGCTCTTGATTGAAGCTGATGTGGCTGTCCGACTCCGTGTCGTCCCACTTCGACTCGAGGGGCCACGGCTCATACTGGCCATGCTTGATCCACTCGATACAGATGCCGCAGACGAGGTTGCCACTCTCACCGAGAAACCCGTCACCCGGGAGGGCATGGAGAAGAAACACTTCTCCGAGTTGATGCGCGAACATTACGGTACGACCGCCTCCAAGATGGCCGACGCCCTCGCAAGCAGTTCTGATGACATGGATGATGATCTGGAGCACAACCTCGAGGCCATCGAGGCGGATGACATCCATCGGATGGCCGAAGAACCGACGCTCATCAATCTTGTCAACCTGATCCTGCTTGAAGCAATCCAGAGTCGTGCCTCAGACGTGCACATCGAACCATTCGAGAACGAGCTGACCGTTCGCTACAGGATCGACGGCCTGCTCCATACGCAGAAGCCTCCCCCGAAACACCTCCAACCGGCACTGATCGGCCGCATCAAGATCATGTCGGGAATGAACATTGCAGAACGATATGTTCCGCAGGATGGGAAGATCGCGCTGCGTTTCGAAGGACGCAAGGTGGACATCCGTGTTTCGACCATCCCCACGCTCTATGGCGAATCGGTCGTCATGCGTATCCTGGACAAGACCGCCCTGTCCCTCGACCTGAAAACACTCGGGATGAGGCAGGAACTCATCAAGACGATGGATGGCCTGATCCAGAAGCCCCACGGCATGGTCCTGGTGACGGGCCCGACCGGGTCGGGCAAGACTACGACCCTCTATGCAGCGCTGACAAGGCTCTACGACCCAAGCAAGAAGATCATTACGATCGAGGATCCCGTCGAGTATGAACTCGGGGGCATCAACCAGATTCCCGTCAACCCGAAACGAGGCCTGACGTTTGCAAGCGGGCTGCGTTCCATCCTTCGCCAGGACCCTGATGTGATCTTCGTCGGCGAAGTCAGAGACGGTGAGACCGCCGACATTGCCATTCGATCGGCACTCACCGGACACCTGATCTTCTCCACCGTTCATACGAATGATGCTGTCAGCAGTGTCGGGCGACTCGTCGACATGGGCGCGGAACCGTTCCTCGTCGCGTCCGTCCTTGAGGGCCTTCTTGCACAACGACTCGGCAGGCGAACCTGCCCCCATTGCCGTGAGCAGGTCGCCATGACGGATGAGCAGGGGAAACGCCTCAGGCGGAATGAGTTGGAAATGTTCAATGGACTCGTCTGGCACGGTGTCGGTTGCGAGAAGTGCAACAACACCGGGTACCTGGGTCGTATCGGGTACTTCGAACTGTTGAAGATCAACGGAACAGTCCGCGCCGCCATTTCCTCGGGAGCCAGTTCAAATGAAATCCGCGACGTGGCAAAGAACGAGTTCGTCACCATGCGACAGGATGGACTCCTCCGCGCCATGGAAGGCGAAACGACGATTGCCGAAGTTCTCCGGGCGACGCAGGACGCCGATGACATGGAAGGTTGACTCGGACATGCCGACGTTTCAATACCAGAGCTTGACTGCAGGCGGCACGAGGCAGAGCGGCCTCATCACGGCGCAGAATCGTGCCGATGCCGTCCGACAGCTCCTCGGTCGCGGGGAAACTGCAACCAGCATTTCCAGCGCAGCTGAAAATGACCCCGGAACCGGGGTACTCTCGAATCCTCCCATCGATCTAAGTCGAACAAGGTTCGGTGGTGGTCGCCCACGCATGTCACGGGCGGAAATGGGAACCCTGATCAGGGAACTCGCCACTGCACTCGAAGCCGGCCTGCCATTGATGCACTCGCTGAAGACCATCAGGAAGCAGGCTTCCGGAAAAGGTGCCCCGGCTGTGCTCGACTTCATGATCGAGCGGGTAGAGGCAGGTGAACCCCTGTACAAAGCTGCCCAGGAATACGGCCGCCCCTTCGATGACCTGATCGTCGGCATGCTCAGGGCTGCCGAAGCTTCCGGTCGCACGAGCGAGATCCTGCACCAACTTGCAGAACTCCTCGATCGAGGAGTCGAACTCCGGCGTGAACTGATGGGCGCACTCTTCTATCCCTTCATCGTCGCCATGCTGATCGTTGCAAGCATCGTGATTCTCGTCACCGTCGTCGTACCACGCATCATGGAACCGATCATCGCAGCCGGTGGAGGAGTCCACACCCTGCCATTGCCCACCCGCATCATCCTCGGGGCGGCTGATTTCGCCTCCTCCTGGTGGCTCGCCTGCCTGGTCGCGATCGTGGTCGCCTGGTATGCATGGAACGCATGGGTCGCACTGGCGGAGAACCGGATGCGATTCGACCGTTTCAAGCTTCGCGTCCCGATCCTTGGAAGGCTCAACAGGGATGTTGCGGTTGCCCGCTTCACGCGGACGCTCGGAACCCTCACGACAGCCGGGCTCCCCCTGCTTGAATCACTCCGCATTACACGTGACACCCTCGGCAATACCGCCATGATGAACGCGATCGATGAGGTCGAGCATCAGGTCACCGAGGGGAAGCCGCTGGCCGAGCCACTGGAACGATCAGGGTTGTTTCCCCCGCTGCTCGTCCAGGTGGTGAACCTCGGTGAACGCTCGGGCAAGCTCGAGGACATGCTCCTGCATGCCGCAACTGCATTTGATCGACAGGTCAATGTCTCCCTCAAGATCGTCACGAAGGCCGTACCACCACTCCTGATCGTCATCATGGCCTGCCTTGCAGGATTCGTCCTCGCAGCCATTCTCCTGCCGTTGATGGAAATGCAGTCCCTGATGCAATGAAACAGAACCAGTTCGAGTTCGTTGGACTCGGAGAAAGAGGTACCAGAACCATGCAGAACATGAACGACCGAAACAAGAGACGAAGGCGTCATCGACGAGGCTTCACCCTCGTCGAGATCATCGTCGTCGTGACGATCATGGCGCTTCTCATGACCGTTGTAGCAACGACCCTGACACAGCGGTTTGGAGCCGCCAAGAGCAGCCTTGCAAAGACCGGCGCAGCACGCCTGAATGCCGCTGTACAGAACTTCCTGATTGATCAGGGCCTCTCCGCTCCACCGCCGGACTTCGAGTTTGAGACGCTCACGCTTCGCAGTGACGAGGGTGGAGGTCCCAATGGGCCGTACGTTGATAACATCGATCATGTCAATGATCCATGGGGCAATCCGTACGTGCTCGTGATCCCGGGCGAAGTCAACCTGACCTGGGACATCATGTCCTACGGGGAAGGTGGACAGCCTGGAGGCGAAGGCCCGTTCGCGGACGTTACGAACTGACTTCATGGTCCGCGTTGCTCACATACCGTCCCGCCGCGGATTCACGATGGTTGAAATCATCATGGTCTGCGTCATTCTTGCGTTGCTGATGTCAGCGGTACTGGTACGACTCACCAGCCTGCAGGGACGCAACTTCGACACGGTGGTCGATCAGGCCGGCGACCTCCTCATGATGTACGCGATTCGAAGTGAACATGCCCGACAGCCCGTGGGGCTGTTCGTCGATGAATCCCGGAATTCAATCAGGTTGATGCGGAGGGAAACTGGTAATGATGCGGAAGATCGTTCACTCTGGAAATCGGATCCAACCGTTCGGGAAGTTCGATTACCGGATTTCATGAGCATCTACGACCTGGAAGTATTCATTGATGGAGATCAGGCGGACCTGACCCAGTGGCCACTGTCGACCATGCCTGGAGAAGACCGACCCTCGGTGGAACTCGTACTGCACCACGAAAAACGGGAGGTTCGGCTGAACCTTTCTCCGACAGCCCTGGCTCCTCTGAGAATCGAGGAAGGGCGAGAAGGCGTCCCCACACGCGAGAAAGAGGATCTCGACACCACCGGTCGCTGGCAGGAGGAATGGTGACATGAATGTGCGACGCATGAGCATGAGCCGGTTCCAGCGACGAGGTGTCGTTCTTCTTGACGTGATCCTCGGTGCGATCCTCCTTGCCATGGGCCTGACGATCGTGATCTCGCTGAGTACGCAATCGCTTGCAAGACAGGTTGAAGGCGAGCATCGAATAACGGCGGCTTGGCTGGCCGATGAGATCCTGTCGATGGTCCTCGTGGAAGGACCACAAGAACTGGCCGGAAGTTCTCCGGGAATCTGGATGGGCGAAGGTGGTGGGAATGGCCGCTTCGATGAACCATTCACCGACTACACATATGAGTTGGACATCAACTACATCGATGACTACCAGCCGTACCTCGTGACCGTGCATGTCCGCTGGCCGAGTCGGAGTGGAATTGCCGAACTCTCCATCTCAACGAAGATCTCCCAGCGACGAGGAGAGGACGAGGAAGAGCCGCCGAGGGAGCCCCTCGAACCGCTTGACAGGGACAGTCGCTACTTTGACGAGGATGAAGCTTGATGAGGGCAAGACGCATTCATCCCGGCTCAAGGGCAGGCTTCACGATCGTCGAACTGATACTGGCCGGCGTGATCGCTGCCCTGGTGCTTGGTGTTCTGACGATGTCGATGTCCCAGATCGTCAAGTCAAAGTCGATCAGCAAGGAACGGCTTGATGCGTTCGTACGTGCTGATGTCGCCCTGAAGAACCTCAGACGGGACATGATCTCGATCCTTCGGCGAGATGACCTGTTCTACACCCGGCTTCGAATCCAGGATGACTCCATCCAGACGCCCAGGGGCGAGTTCAACAGGGATGAAATACTGCTCTTCAACCATCGCCTTCGGGCTTCCAGGGAAATCGAATACAACGGCGAAGGCGTCGAGTACGAAACGGCGTACCGGATCGATGAAGACGACTGGGGACCGGTACTCTGGCAACGACGAGATGCCTTGCCTGACCAGTACCCGACGGCCGGTGGCATCGTGACACCCATTTCAGAAGGCGTAGTCGAACTCTCCGTCGAGGCCTGGGATGGGGACCAGTGGCTGGAAGACTGGGACTCCGACTACGACGGGCTCCCCCATGCATTGCGCATCTCGGTCCGTGCAAGTGGGCACCTGCCCGGCAAATCACCCTGGGACGCACCGATCGCGACACTCCGCACGATCGTTCCACTTGATCGTGTTCCTCCCCCCGATGATGTGATGGAGGATGAACTCCAGCAGTTGATCGCATTGATCAATGGTGAAGAAGAGGGTGGACCAGGTGGAACGGGGCTCAGTGCGGATGGAACCGAGGAGGAAACCGAGGGCGCGATCAACAATGATGCTGCGGAAAGCTCTGATGCACCTCCCGACATCGATGTCATCCTGAATGAACTTGGAGCGGAGCGACCGGATTGATTCGACCTCTCTGGACAATCCGGACTCGTGCAGCCACTCGACGTGGATCCGTGATCATCGTGATCATCTGGGCAATCTCGATCTGTGCCCTGCTCGTCACCTCCCTGATGGTGTTCGCTGGACGCCAGTCGATGCTTGGTCATGAAACTGTCGACCGAGTCCGCGCTCGCTGGGCAGCAAGGGCAGGAGTGGAATCGACGATCGCTGTCATGGCACACCACACCGAGGAACCGGAGATCGATCATGCGCTTGCGATGAACCTTGACATGGAACTGGTCGCCTCGGGCGAAACGGATCATGGCAACTGGTCCATCCTCTACGACGATCTCGATGGACAACGTTGGCCGGGGCCGATGGACGAGCACATGAAGTTGAACATCAATGGTGACGGCCGTGGCTACATCGCCGTGATCTTCTCACCGCTGTCCTGGGGCGTTGCTCCCGCCATCGAGGACTGGATCGATGAGGATGACGACCCACGCGATCTTGGTGTCGAGCGAGACTACTACCTCTCGCTGGATGCCCGGTATGAACCTCGCAACGATTACCTCTGGCACATCGCTGAAATGGAACTCATCGCCGGTCTCGAGCCGAAAGACATCCGTGGAGAGGATTGGAATCTCAACAATCGACTGGATGAGAACGAAGACGATGGTGATGGGTCTCTGCCTGAGGACGAGCCCGACAATCGGCTCGAGGGAGGCTGGGCCGCCTACCTGACGGCATCCACGATTGCTGATGGCGCAACTGCAAGTGGACTACCACGGCTGTATTACCCCGCAACGAGAATCGAGGATCTCCAGGAGCGAATCGGCCTGGAGCCCGCCCAGGCCGAGGCCCTTATGGCAATGGCCAAGGAGGATGGGTTTGAACTCGAATCACTCATCACGACCCCACTGGGATCTGATTCTGATGATGAGGGAGGTGGCAACTCCAACAATGATTCAGGGGCAGGAACCGTTATACCCCTCGAAGATTGGCAGGTAACCGCCCTTTTTGATGAAACTACAACGAATAAGCCACATCAGCAGGGTGTAGGCAAGCTCAATATCAATACGGTCCCCCGAACACTCCTCCTCGACATGTACACCGGACAGGAGGATCTCGTCGAAAACATACTCAGCATGCGTAGAAATCGAGCTGAGGGAATAACGAGCATCATGGACCTTCGAGAGCTTCCCGGCATGACCGATGACCTCCTCTGGCAGTTGGCAAGGACTTTCACGACCCGCAGCAATGTCTACACGATCACTTCACGGGGTCGTAGTGGCAGTTCCGGGGCAGAAGTTGAAATCGTGACCGTTGTTGATCGTTCAACTGTGCCGGTTCGGATCCTCGAATACAGGGAGGAATGAGCCGTATCAGCTCATGAACAACCTTCCAAGGGTACCTGGAGGGCCCAGGTACACGGATTCTTCCATTCTGGATCAGACAGTGACAAGTACACCAAGGACAACATCCGACTTCAACCAGGTTCTTGTTCTTCACAACCGTGAAGCCGCTTGGCATGGCCTCCTGGCTGAAATCGATCCTGTCAAAGGCACCAGGGTCCTGGATACCGTCTCATTCGAAGGTCAGCAGGACAGAGATATCCAGGCCTGGATTGATCAACGGGGTGTCAAGGCAGTTCGAATCATTCTTCCCGCCTCGAATGTCATCTGTCGAACCTGCAGCCTTCCAGAAGCCGACGAAGCCCAGTTGGAGTCAGCCCTGCAACTGCAGGTTGAAACACGCCTGCTCGGAGCCGCTCCCATGCACCGAACTGGAGCAGCACTGCTTCCAGCTGCCACCCATGCGAGCACCCGAACCGGGCTGATCCTGGCCTGGCCGGAGACCTCCAGGTTCAAGGGCCCGGAGCTCAAGGAAGAGCCGTGCTTCATTCCTGACATCGCCTCGCTAGCTTCCCTCGTAGAGGGGCTCCACCCGGCAGACCCGTTGGTGTGGTGTGATCGAACCGATGGTTCCGTCGGCCTCATCCTGGCCCAGCAGGAACGCGTCCTGGTTCGCGCAACCCAGGAAGAACTTGATCCCGAAAACAGTACACATGACCGCTTCCGGAGCCTGCTTCTTGAAACAGCCCTCCAGACGGGCAGTACTCCTGATTCCGCCGAGTCAATGGCTGAACGGACAACCGCCTCGATCGCTGCGGTCCAAGGCAAGCAGGCCCTGCTCCTGCCACCGGAGGTGCTTGAGAGCATCGGCGAGCGTGTCATTGATCCGCAGATCGATGCGGACTGGCTCCATGACTGGGGCATTTGCCTCGGCGCCGCATTGGCAATGTGTGATGACCTCGTCCTGCTCACGACGTTCAGGCGTGAACTTCCACAAGAAGACCCGGATTTTCTCGAGATGAGCAGGGAACGACTGAGCATGAAGAATGCTGCTGCATTACTTGCGCTCGTAGCTGTTCTCCTGCTTGCATTCGGTCCACTCCTGATCCATGGAATCCGACTCGGCGTACTTTCACTCCTGCATCCGAACCTTGATGCACATGTACGTTCATACGAGGAAGATACGAACCAGGCAACGATGTACAAGGCCATGATGAACGAGGCATGGCCCATGTCAAAACTGCTGGCAGACATTGCCAACAACACTCCAGAGGGCATCGACATCGAATCAATCAAGATCGGGCATGGCGAGCCTGTGAAGATTCGAGGCATTGCCAAGCCAAGCGGCGACGAAGATGCCGCTGCACTGGCCACCTTGATGAAGGCGCAGTTACAGGGCTCTGGTGTCTTCGACGAAGTGACATTGCGGTGGGAGAACTCCGAAACGTACGGTGATCGTTCCTTCGACATCAGCGCCGAGGTGAAGCGACCTCATTTTCGACCCGTCTACGCGACGGAACAGGACTTCGGAGCCTGGACGCTCTCCTCGAGGCGAAGTGGCAAAGGACCTGGCGGTGACGAGGACACGGGCACACTTGTTGATGCGGAGACATCATCAACTGCTTCTCCGGCTCCTCGCCCCCCGGCAAGCGACCAGACAGAGGTATCGAGTGGAAGTCCTGATGGAGGACGGACAGCCAGCACGACTTCACGCACCTCGAGAACCAGTCGCAGCAGCGATGATGGCATGGCTTCACGTGGCAACTCCGACAATCAGGGAGCCGACCTGACGAACGTCCCCACCGGGCGCATTCCCGAAACACTGACCGAGGAACAGATCAGCACGTTGTCGATGGATGAAGCCCGCATCAAGCTCAAGGAAGTCTCCGATGCCAGGAAGCATGTCCGGGATGAGGTCGTATCTGACCGACTGCGAGTCGAGTTCCGGATGATTCTCGACCACATGCGGAAACTGAGGGAAAGCGACAACTCCTGATGATTGACACGAACGCCCATGTCGAACGATTCAGGGAACTGACCAGGGTATGGCAGTGGATCCTCCTGGCGAGCATCTTCATGGTCGCTTTCCTTGCGTGGGCCTACGTTGTCGCTCCGATCGGTGACAACTGGGCTGCACAGGCAGATCGGATCGAGTCCGACCTTCATCGCACCAGCAGCGGCGTTGCAATGGATGCACATACAAAGAACGCCGTCATGATCTTTGGACCCCTCGATCTTCCAAACAAGAAAGCCGAGGGGTCGTTGACGCTCATCGAGAGTGTCCAGCAGATCCTGGCCAATCGAGGAATCACGAATGACACCTTCTACCAGTCACAGAGTGCAAACATCAAGGCGAGCGTGCTCCCGGGAGTCGCTCGCGCTGGTGAGAAAATTGAACGGATCAAGGGTGAACTCGACTTCGAGTCGAAGCCTGATGTTGCCATTGCCGTCTTGGCGGACATGGAGCGGAGTCCAGACATCGAGGCGATCTCGGACCTGAAGATCGACAAGTTGGGGAATGGACAGGTCCGGACCCGATTGACGATTGAAGCATGGGTACGAACACGATGAGCATGACCAGTAAATCAACACTTCGCGGCCCACTGGGAATCAGCCTCCTGGCCCTCGTGGTCATTGGCACGTTTCTCGTTCTCATGATGCCGGCCCTGTACCGATCATCTTCAACCATCTTCTCTTCTGAAACGGAAGGCACGGGCTCGATCGACAACCTCATCGTCGCTCATACTGGGAACATGGATGCTGACATTGATCGATTCAATGGCCGCTCGTTCTTCTACCTTCCCCCGATCCAGCGACGGCCCCCACCACCGCCACCCCCACCACCCGTGGTCACCGAACCGGCACCTCCACCACCACCACCACCCCCGACCTATCCATCGAACTATACGGGGCCGAAACTCATCGCCATCCTCGGTGACGAGGCCTGGTTCCGGAAGACCAGCAACCTCAAGTACGGCGTCGAGGACCCAAAGACTCGCATCCGCATCGGGGAAATGATCCATGGCATCGAGTTGCTTGCCACCGATCCTCCTCGCGGAATCGAGGTCAAGTACAACGAGGGAGGCCCATACGAGGTCTCCCTCATCGACATGGACGCAAATCCCTTCTCCTCGGCCTTACCTCAATCCACCCCCAGCGGCATTCTTGAAGACATTGATGACCTCGACCCAGCAGCCGGGGAGAAGGCTGATGAGCCAATGGAGGAGAACCTCCAGGACCCAGCTGAGGACAGCCCGGCTGATGCTCCTCCAGAAGCGACCAGCACCGAAACCCCTGTTGAAGTGCCTGCCGAGCAGGATCCCCCCCTGCCACCGGTCCCATCCCAGTCACCTGGTGACCTGGATGAGCTCGAATGACCCTCGATTTCGTGGAATAGAGCCCCCCTTCCATTCGTTCAACATGCCCAGTCGATCCGATACAGGGTGCATGGACTTGTTGATACCGGAGGGAACCCAGACGTGGCATTCAGGCATTTGATTCAATTCGTATTCCCCGCAATCCTCTGGGTACTGGCACCAGCCTTGGTGGTCTTGGCCCAGGAGGATGACAGACCTGCACCTGAGCCACCGACCTCCACGGAGACGGCAGGGGAACCTGTCAGATTCCCGGATACGGAAGGCTCCTCCTCGAATGAACCGGGCGAGTCCCACCGCCCTTCAGACAGGATCGACCCCGAGGAAGAGGCCCACCTGGAACGGAGACCGATTCCGGACGGGAAGATGAATCTCGCACTTGACGAGGTCTCCATCTCCGACCTGATTCCCTGGATCGCGGAGATCACCGGCA
>Ga0315339_1001448_pt1 | contig 20948 bp, 18 predicted proteins | sample ASW17metaG_FD_204514 | JGI IMG/M metagenome (GOLD analysis project Ga0315339, IMG submission 204514) | Ammonia-oxidizing marine archaeal communities from Pacific Ocean, United States - ASW #17 | ecosystem: Environmental > Aquatic > Marine > Oceanic | place: USA: California | collected 2016-12-05
GTCATTTATCGAAGCCCGAGTAAAGGCATGAGCATTTGAGCATCAACCTCACCCGCCTGGATAACGGCCTGACCGTCGTCTCCGACACCATGACGACAGTCGAGACGGTTTCCGTCGGTGTCTGGATCGACGTCGGCACCCGTGACGAACATCTGGAAATTAACGGCGTCTCGCACCTGCTAGAGCACATGGCCTTCAAGGGTACTAAGCGCCGCAACGCTTATGCCATCGCCGCCGAGATTGAGGCGGTCGGTGGACACCTCAACGCCTATACGTCGCGCGAGCACACCGCGTACTACGCCAAAATCTTGAAAGATGACCTGGAGCTCGCCGTCGATCTGTTGGGCGATATCTTACAGCACTCGGTCTTCGACAATGAAGAGCTGGCGCGTGAACAAGCGGTCATTATTCAGGAAATCCACCAGGCTCATGATACCCCGGACGATGTTGTCTTCGATCATTTCCAGGAAACCGCTTATCCCGATCAACCCATGGGCCGCCCAGTTCTGGGGCGCCCTGACGTGGTCCAATCCATGGAACGCGAACGGGTCATGGATTACATGCGGGGCCATTACAGTGGATCAAAGATGATTTTTGCTGCGGCGGGCAACCTGGAGCACGATAAATTCGTCGACTTAGCCAAGGCGACCTTCAATGCCTTGCCCGCCGATTGTGAGTTTGAACGCGACCAGGCCAGCTATCAGGGCGGCGATTTTCGCGAGAGCCGCGAATTGGAGCAGGTCCACGTGGTGATGGGTCTGGAAGGTATCGCTTTTTCGGATCCGGATTTCTACGCGGCGTCGACCTTGTCTACGGTGCTGGGCGGCGGCATGTCATCGCGGTTATTCCAAGAAATTCGCGAAAAGCGCGGCCTTGCGTACTCCATCTATTCGTTCTTGTCGTGTTACAAGGACAACGGCATTTTCGGCATCTATGCAGGCACCGGCGCGGACGAAGCCAAGGACCTGCTGCCACTGGTGCTCGACGAAATCAAAAAAGTGCAGGACACGGTCGATGACGATGAAATGGCCCGCGCCCGAGCCCAATTGAAGTCCGGCATTCTGATGTCACTGGAAAGCACGTCGTCGCGGTGCGAACAACTGGCCCGCCAGATTATGGTTTTCGGCCGGCCGATCCCGACCGCCGAAATAGTTGAAAAAATAGATGCGGTCGATGCGGATGCGGTGATGGGCATAGCCCGGCGCCTGTTTCAGGGCACGCCGACATTGGCCGCCCTGGGTCCCGTCGATAATATTTCAGGTTATTCGGAATTGTCGGCGCGGTTGTCCAAGTAAGCTTCAACCAGACGGTAAATCGCCTCAGAGTCATCGGGATCACCGGTGAAAGCGATGTTTGAAGTTTCACCGTAAATATTCATGACATAGCCGCGCGCGCCGCAAACCTCTTCCAATGCCGCAACGAACGGAATAATGACATTGTCATTCAAGCTTTCGGCATCGGCACAGGCTTCCATACGCTCGGCCAACAAGCGCATCAAATCGTCGGCATCACCTCGGCCTTTGCGTGAAGATTTCTTTTTCGCCATGAGTGAGCTTGGACCTTGAAGTTGGGAGTGGCTGGAAAGTTAAGCGTGGCCGGCGTCATCGGAAAGCATACGGGGGTCAATGCCGATTTTCGCCATCGCCTTCGCCCACTTGTCATCCAAATCAATGCCGAAGACAAGGTCAGAGTCCGCATCGACATTGAGCCAACCGTTGCTCTTGATCTCAGTATCCAACTGACCTGGCCCCCAGCCCGCATAGCCCAACGCCAACAGGCACTGATGCGGCCCGATGCCGCCCGCAATGGCCTTGAGAATATCGATGGTCGCCGTCAGCGCGATGTTTTCGTCGACCACCAGAGAGGCGTCTTGCAGATAATCGGGGGAATGCAGGACAAATCCACGGGCCTGCTCCACCGGTCCGCCGAACAATACCCGGATGGGTTCGCCGCCGTCGTCCGAATCAATTTCCAACTGTTCCAGCAGTTCGGGAAAGGTTAGCGAATCAATCGAACGATTGACGACCAACCCCATGGCGCCATCGGAATTGTGCGCACACACATAAATGACCGATTTTTCAAACCGAGGATCGGTCATGCCCGGCATCGCGATCAGCAATTGACCAGAAAGATATGCGGAATCGGGTTCGTCGAGAATCATTGCTACGTCTTCACGTCCTATACCTGTCCTACATATTATCTAGGAAGCCAGTAATGGCACTGCAACCAATATGGACATTATGACACAGGCGTAGGGGCGCTCAAAGCCGGATAGAGGCCTGATTGTTGATCATCACGGCACGTCAAGACTACGTGAACCGGGCCGAAAAGCGTGAAAAGTCCAATAAATGCGCGTATATAGACGTAATCCCTACCACCATGACCAGGCTATCAGTACGTGCAAATTTTGAACAAACTCGGCCTCACGCGATTGCTTAGCGCCGCCATTTTGGGCCTCGGCGCGATTTCGACGGCAGGCACGGCCAGCGCCGATTCGGCGGCCTCCGCCTGGGCGAAGACCGACCATACTCAGGTCCGCCTGGTGTCCGCCTCGGCAACAACCGGCGACGGGCCGGCGCTTCGTCTCGGCATGCAGTTCAAATTGCAGCCCGGCTGGAAGGTCTATTGGCGTTCGCCCGGCGATGCCGGATTCCCGCCGCACATTGACTGGAAAGGTTCAAGCAATCTGACCAACACCAAGACCGAATGGCCGGCACCGAAACGCTTTTCCGTACTGGGTCTTGAAACCTTGGGCTACAAGGATGAAGTCATCCTGCCGCTCAGCGCCAAAACCGTCACCCCATCGCAAGGGGCGTCGCTGAAGGCGCGGGTCCGTTATCTCACCTGCAATGATATCTGCATCCCCTACGAAGCCAAGTTGTCGCTTGAATTGCCGCCCGGACCGATGACGCCAAGCGCCCATGCCCACAGTATCGACCGTTATTCGGCGCGCGTGCCCGGCGACGGTGCCGCCCATGGCCTCGCCATCACCGATTTGCGCAGCGTAGAAAAAGCCGGCAAGTCCGTGTTGCGGCTGGTCGCCAGTGCCGAGGGTGCATTCACCGCCCCCGATGCCTTCATGGAAGGCGTGCCGGGCCTCGCCTATGGCAAGCCTAATATTAATCTTTCTGACGACGGCCGCCGGGCGATCATCGACATTGCCGTCGACGGCCTCGACGGGTTGGATGATGCCAAAGGCCAGACCCTGGATGACCGCACTTTCACGGTCACCTTGATTGACGGCAAACGGACCGCTGAACAACAACTGACGGCAAAGCCCGGCGACGTGGCGCTGGATAGCGGGGCATCAAACGCCGACCAGACCGCCCACCCGGCGACAGGTCCGCCAAGTTTGTGGACGATACTGTTGTTCGCCATCCTGGGTGGACTGATCCTCAATTTAATGCCCTGCGTGCTGCCAGTGCTGTCTTTGAAACTTCTGAGCCTCGTCCAACACGGCGGCGGCGAGCCCGCAGATGTCCGCATGGGATTTTTGGCGTCCGCCGCCGGTATCATCACTGCTTTCCTGGCCTTGGCCGGCGTGTTGGCCGCCATGAAAGCGGCAGGTTCCGTCGTCGGTTGGGGCATCCAATTCCAGCAACCTTGGTTCTTGATCGGCCTGATCACGCTGGTGACCGTTTTCGCATGCAATCTCTGGGGATTTTTCGAGGTACGCTTGCCGGCATTTATCGGCAATGCCGGCACCGGACACGCGGAAGGTGTTGGCGGACACTTCTTACAAGGCGTGTTCGCGACATTGCTGGCGACACCGTGCTCGGCACCGTTCCTGGGCACCGCCATCGGTTTTGCCCTGGCCGGTGCGACCGCAGATATTTTCATGGTTTTCGCGGCGCTGGGTGTCGGGTTGGCCTTGCCCTATCTGGCCGTCGCAACGGTCCCGGGGTTGGCAACGCGGTTGCCGAAACCAGGCACCTGGATGGTCAAGCTGAGGGTTGTTCTGGGCTTCGCCCTGGCGGCAACCGCCATCTGGCTACTCACGGCACTGGCTGGCACGTCAGGCGCCGACGCCGCGCTAGTGACCGGGGCATTGATGGGCGCGGCGGCGATGGTTTTGTTCGTCGCCCACCGCCCGACAGGTCGTGGGCTCAAGGCCTCCGCGCCGGCCCTGGCGGGAACATTCATATTGGCCTTGATGGTGCCGAGTTGGCTGCCAGCGCCCGCAACCAATTCCAAAACCACCGCGCTTGATGGCATCTGGCAACCCTTTAATGAAGCGGCGATCCCGAAGCTCGTCGCCGAAGGCAAAACCGTCTATGTCGACGTCACCGCCGATTGGTGCCTGACGTGTCTGGTCAACAAGGGCGTCGTGCTCAGCGACACCCGTGTCCAGGAAATCCTAGCCGACAAAAACGTCGTCGCAATGATCGCCGACTGGACCAAACCGAACGAGGCGATTTCACGCTACCTGGCCCGCTACGGGCGCTACGGCATCCCATTCAACATCGTTTACGGACCAAAAATGCCCGACGGCGTTGTTTTGCCGGAACTGTTGCGGCCAGGCTTGGTATTGGATGCCTTCGGCCAAGCCGCTGATATTAAAATATTAACGACGAGCCGCTAAGGTTTATTTGAGCCACTCAGGCGCCGGGCGGTTGCTCCGCAACCTTGGCTCACGCGCTAACGCGCGGCGCGCGTTGCGCTTGCCTCCTCGCAAAGCTCGTCGGTTCCATAGCCAAACTGGGATGGTGTGGCTGCCGGGTCTCTAATTGGTTGGAAGTCTGTGTTACCGAAGGGCGGAAGCCCGGAGGCAAGCGCAACGCGCGCCGGGCCTAATGGCCCGTAAGCCAAGCGATCGGAGTGAGCACCCGGCGCCTGAGGGGCTATAAATAAAACCTCACGCGGTTTCTAAAAACCGCGTGAGGTGCTCGTCGCGGTCCCCAAACAGGATTTGGGTCAGCGTCAGACGTTTGACGTAGTGTGACAAGGCATATTCATCCGTGACGCCGACACCGCCGTGCATCTGGACGGTTTTTTCGGCGACGAAGCGTGCTGCTTTGTCGATATAGGCTTTGGCGCCCGATATCGTGTGGCGGCGCGTGATCGGATCATCACCCGCCATCGCGGCAGCCGCCCAGTAGACCATGGAGCGCGCGTATTCGACCTCGCTCAAGATATTCGCCATGTCGTGCTGCAAGACCTGAAAACTGCCGATCGGCTGGCCGAACTGCTGGCGAGTTTTGAGATACTCCAAGGTCAAATCCTTGGCGCATTCCATGGCGCCCAGACTTTCCGCCGCCATCGTCAGAACTGCCCAGTCTTCGACCTCGGACAAGATGGCCACGGCATCACCGCCACTGGTCAGCCGCGCGCTCAACGGCACCACCACGTCCTTCAATTCAAGATCAGCGGCACCGCGCCCATCAACAAGGCGGTATGGGTTCCGTTTGACGCCATTGGCATCGGTTTCCACCACGAATATGTCCACATCGTCGCCTTCAAGCTTCGCGGAAACCGCGATCCAGGCCGCCGCGTCGGCGCCAATGACGACGGCCTTGGCACCATTCAATCGCCATCCTTCGCCGGTTTCCACCGCCGTCGTCGCAACGTTTTCCATCGCATAACGCTCACCCGGCTCATACAAGGCGACGGCCCCGGGCTGTTCACCGGACAACAGACCCGGCATGCGCAAAGTGCGCTCGGCGGCGTCACTGGCAAGATCAAGCAGGCGGACCGCTATGACGGCGCTCGACAAAAACGGCTCAAGAGACAGATGCCGGGCCAATTCCTCGGCGACGACCATCAACTCCGCAGCGCCGCCACCAAACCCGTCAGAATCTTCCGGCGCCAACAAGCCCGTAAATCCCGATTCTGCGATGGTGGACCACATGGCCGGACTATGGAACGTTGCGGCATCTTCCAAAACGGCGCGGCGCTTGTCGAAATCGTAATCGGTCTGGAAGGCTTTCGACAAGCTTTCGCGGATCAGAACCTGTTCTTCGGTGAGGGTAAAATCCATGACCTCGCCCCCTACAGACCAAGCAACTGCTTGGCGATGATGTTGCGCTGAATTTCATTGGACCCGCCATAGATCGACGCCTTGCGCCGTTAGAAATAATACGGCGTCGCGGCGGCGGCGAAGGCCGGCCCGGCTGGCTCGCCATTCCAACTGGCGTCCAGGGCATCGGGAATAAACGGTGCGGCATAGGTGCCGGCGGCTTCCATGGTCAGGGTCGCCAGCGTTTGCTGGATTTCCGAACCTTTGATTTTGAGGATCGATGAAATCGGCCCCGGCGCGCCCTTGTCCTTTTCCTCGATCAGCATCCGAAGGTTGGTGATCTCCAAGGCTTTCAATTCAAGCTCTAGCTCCGCCATTTTGGCTTGAAACAAGGGGTCCTCGCTCAACGGCTTTCCGCGTCGCTTCTCGGTCTTGGCGATCATTTTCAAGCGCGCGAACTCGGATTTTGACTGTCCAACACCGGCAATGCCGGTGCGTTCATTGGACAACAGGAATTTCGCGTAGTCCCAACCCTTATTTTCCTCGCCGACCAAATTCTTCGCCGGCACGACAACATCGTCGATGAACACTTCATTGACCTGATGCTCGCCGTCCAACGTCATGATCGGGCGCACCGTAATCCCCGGCGACTTCATGTCGATCAGCCGAAATGATATCCCTTCTTGTTTTTTCACCTCGCGATCGGTGCGGACCAGAGTAAACATCCAATCCGCCCAATGCGCCTGGGTGGTCCAGGTTTTCTGGCCGCTGACGATGTAATTATCATCGTCGCGTTGGGCGCGTGTACCCACAGCGGCCAGGTCCGATCCGGCGCCGGGCTCGGAAAAGCCCTGGCACCAAAATTCGTCACCGCTCAGGATCGGGCCCAAAAACCGTTCCTTCTGCCAGTCGTCGCCGAAATGGATGACCACCGGGCCGACATAGTTAAGACCGAAATTCGGCAACCAGGGCATGCCTGCGGCGAAGGCTTCCTCATCAAAAATATGAACCTGGATCGGGTCCCAACCCGCACCGCCATGTTCCACCGGCCACTTCGGCGCAATCCAGCCGCGCTCGGCCAAGGCCTTATGCCAGGCAATCACTTCGTCCTTGGTCAGGTGCATGCCATGGCGCGCGTCCTCGCCCAGCGCCAATTGGGCTTTGTCCGCCATGAAAGCCCGGACCTCGTCGCGAAATGCGATTTGGACTTCGTGATATGTCAATTGCACGTCATGTCCTCCCGCGCGGGCTGGAACCGCTCGCTCTCAAGGGTAGTTTTCACGGATAGGCCTCTTGTGTGTCAAAGGGTTTCACTGAAGGTTTTCACCGGATGGAACGCTTCAATCCACGTGCCCGCAACAAAGGGGGTGAAAATTGCCGACAAAAAGACTAAATCTATGGCCGGGCTCGACGCGGGCCGAAAATTAATGAATCAAACCATCCCAGAGGAAGACAGCATGACCATAAATGTAGGCGACAAAATCCCGTCCGTAGGCTTGGTGACCATGGGTGCCGAGGGACCGGAGGGTATCTCCACCGACGACATTTTCTCAGGCAAGAAAGTCGTGATCTTCGGCCTGCCCGGCGCCTTCACACCGACATGTTCGGCCAAGCACCTGCCAGGCTTCGTCGAACACGCCGACGCCATCAATGCAAAGGGCGTCGACACCATTGCGTGCATCTCGGTGAATGACGCGTTCGTCATGGGCGCCTGGGGCAAAGACCAGAACGTCGGCGACAACGTGATGATGCTTGCCGACGGCAGCGCCGACTTCGCCGAAGCCACAGACCTAGTGCTCGATCTGACCGCCCGCGGCATGGGCATCCGCAGCCAGCGGTTTTCCATGTTGGTTGACGATGGCGTGGTCAAAAGCGTCAATGTCGACGAAGGCACGTTTGAGAAGACCAGCGCCGAACAGATGCTGAGTGATCTTTAATCACCTGACACGAAATAGTATTCGCATGGGGGCCAGCGGCGACGCTGGCCCCTTTTGTGTTTAAGTGCCGCAGCCCTCGTATTCGTCACAGAACCGCCGCCCTTCAGCGACCAACCATTCGCGGAACGCCTTTACCAGCGGTTTTTCAGCGCGCCCTGGCGGGCTGATGGCAAAATACGATAAATTGAACGGACATTCGAAATCCGGAAATAACCGTACGAGGCGCCCCGAACCAACATCATCCCAGGCATGCGCACCACGCGCCAAAGCGACGCCTTGTCCGTCAAAGGCCGCCTGCAGCGCCATATTCGAATCAGGGAAGTGAGTCCCTTCACTGAGCGCCTTCACATACACGTCTTCCGGTACCCCCGCCGTATCAAACCAATATTCCCAGGTCGGTGTCAAAATTTCGTGGTGGCGCAACAACAGCGGATAGTTGACCAGATCGGCAGGACTTTCCGGCGCGCCGTGAGTTTCCAAAAACCATGGGCGGCAGACGGGAAAGATCGATTCGTTCATGATGAATTCAACGTCATAACCCGGATACTCACCACGGCTCATATGCACGGCGATATCGGCGTCACTGCCATCGAATGAAACGGTCTCATGCATACTGGTCGACAGCCAGACATCGGCGTCACCGTGCGCTTCACGAAACCGTTGCAGGCGCGGCACCAGCCATTTGACCGCGAATGACGGCAAGGCTTCCACCCTGAGCACCGTGTCATCCGGGGTATGATGGATGGTTTCCAACGTAACCTCCAACCGCGTAAAGAAATCGCGGACTACCGCCGCCAATGCGCGGCCCGCCGGCGTCAATTCCAGTCCTTTCTTGAGGCGCTCGAATAATTTCGCGTCCCACAATTCTTCCAGGTGCTTGATCTGATGGCTGATGGCGCTCTGGGTGACGTTCAACTCACCGGCGGCGCGTGTAAAACTCAGGTGCCGGGCCGACGCTTCCAGAGCCTTCAGGGCCGCTGCCGGCGCTGTGTGATACTTCATGAGCTCAATCCACACATGAATAATCATTCATGTTTAACATGAGAAAGCATATTTAGGAAACCGCATAAAACAGGCGTATATACTTTGCAACACAGAGATTGAAACCGCCAACCCATGAGGTGATAAAATGTTTAATTCGGAAAAGAACGACCGCAGCCCGTCATGGTACCCCGGCGCCCAAGCCATCAAAGACCGCTGGGGAACCAAAGTGAATGCCGATGTCACGGGTCGTGAATTCCGCCCGGCAGCCCAGGCCATCGGCGGTGACTTCAATACGCTGCGCTGGAGCCTCGGTTTGATGTAATCGGCGATTTCCGGTTCAATTCGAAACCGGTCCGCTGACATCACAATCGAGGTAACCCGTGGCATCTACACAAGTCTCTCTCTCCGAAAACCTCCCAAACTCCCAGACCGTGGCGCGGCTAGACATATACGTCTTCCGCGCCACAGTTTTGAAGCCCGTCGTAACATCCTTCGGCACGATCCCCAGCCGTTCTTCGGTGCTGTTGCGCCTCACGGACAATGACGGCGCCGCGGGTTGGGGGGAAATTTGGGGAAACTTTCCAACGATCACATCTGAATACCGCGCTAATTTGGCCGCCTGGGCGCTGCCTGAATTGGTACTCGGACAGACCATTTCCGCCGTATCGAAATTCATGGCCGGCGTTGTTGAAGCCCTCAAAGTTCTGGAAGTCCAAAGCGATGAGCCTGGGCCAATTGCCGGGATCGCGGCAGGCCTCGATCAGGCATTGTGGGATTTGGCCGCGCGAAAGGCCGGCCTGCCGCTACGCACATTGTTGAACAGCGAGGCTTCTAATCGTGTGCCCGCTTATGCCTCGGGCCTCAATCCGCAGGACGCCGTCGAGGTTGTCGAACAGTCCCGCCAGCGCGGTTTTCGCGGATTCAAATTAAAGATCGGCTTCGGCGACGATATCGACACGCCCAATCTGGAACGCATCACCGATGGCCTGGGCACGGGCGAGACCCTATACCCCGACGCCAATCAGCGCTGGTCGCCCGAAGACGCGGCGGCGAAGTTGCCGACCTTAGAGAAATTCAATCTGGGCTGGGTGGAGGAACCCATCCGTGCCGATCAACCAGCTGAGGCATGGCGCACTGTGCGCACGGCGGCAACCATGCCCCTTGCCGGCAGTGAAAACCTGCGCGGTGGCACGGCCTTTACCGAAGCGCTGGAATGGCTCGACTTCGTACAACCGGACGCCGGCAAATTGGGCGGCATCTCGGGGTGCCATGCCATCGCCGTCCAGGCACTGAACGCCGGGCGCACGTACTGCCCGCACTGGCTCAGCGGCGCCGTCGGACTGATGCATTCCGCCAACCTTCTGGCCGCCGCCGGCGGACCCGGTGTGCTGGAAATGGACGTCAACGAGAACCCCATTCGCGACGCCACGCTGGACGGTGCCATCACGTTGGAAGACGGCGCCGCCGTGTTGCCCGACACCTCCGGCATCGGAATCGATCCCGACCCGGCAGCGCTGGCTGAATGGGCGGTTTCGCACCAAAATTTTCAATTCTAAAAGTCAAAATTTCAATCTCAAATAACTAAAGGTGATTCATGGCTAAATCCACACAAGACGCCATTGAAGAAATGGTCGATGCCCTCGCAGACCGGGAATACCCCGACTGGACCTTGCGCCAACGCCTTGCCATCGGCTGTCGCATCTTGGCCGACAACGGACATGGCAGCGCTCTAGCCGGCCAATACACGGCGCGCGGCGAAGAGCCCGGCACCATGTGGACGCTGCCCTATGGAATGGGCTTCGAAGAGGTCAAAGCGTCGGACTACTTGTTGGTCGATGACGACTTGAACGTTCTTAAAGGCGGCGCAAAGCCGAATATGGCGAACCGCTTCCACCTCCACGTCTACCGGGCGCGGAGCGACATCCAAGCGATTGTTCATACTCATCCGGTCCACAGTTCAGCCCTATCGATGATCGGCGAGCCGCTGCACGTATCGCACATGGACACCGCCATGCTCTACGACGACGTGGCCTTCCTGCCCCATTGGCCGGGCGTGCCCTTCGGCGACGAAGAGGGTGAGATTATCTCCGAAGCCATCGGCGACAAGAACGCCATCTTGTTGGCCCACCACGGCATGATGACCGCCGGGCCGACCGTCGAAGCGGCGGGCGTCATGGCGGTATTTTTTGAACATGCGGCACGCATGCAACTGCTAGCCATGGCCGCCGGAAAAATTAAAGACATCGAGCCGGACCTGGGCAAGCAAGCCCATGATTGGCGCCATGCCCCGGGCGCCATGGCCACGACGTTCCATTACTACGCACGGATCGCCCTTGAAAAGCACTCGCCGGTGATTTTGGATTGAGTCAAGATGCAACCAGACAGGTGACGAAACACAATTCGTTAAGGTCACACGCGGTGCCTACCGATGGCACCAGCCCTGAAGTCATCGCTGCCATCAAGGTCGTAAGGACCAGCCTGTGAGAATCACTACAATTCAATTTGAATTCAAATCAGGTGGCGAAAACATTGGTAGGTTGCAGGGCCATAGCATTGCCTTCATGATCTGCAAGAGGTGAATGATTAAGAGAGAAAACCAATTATAGGTAGTTGGGATATGAGACGTTTGTTGATAGCTTTCGTTCTAGGCATTTGCATTTTAACTCTTCCGCGTTCGACGGATGCACGGCAATTGCGCACTACACTCGCGGCACTCGCCCAGGATTACGTCATCATTCAAGATCAGAGAAGTCCACATGAAGTCGTGATGGTATTCTGGATTACGCCGCAACTGGTCGGTAAACAACCCAGCGCCGAGAAAGCCAAACAAATTTTGACAGATCACGCCCTTGTCGGCGTTGTCCATGCAAAATTCGATACTCAAGGCCGGACCAATTTCGAAAAGGCGAATGCGCCCAGTCTCAAAACTTTGGCCGGAAGACAAATTAAACAGCTGACGTCTGAATCCATCTCGCCGGCCGCGCAGGGCGTGGTCACAGCTTTCCAACAGATTTTTACCAAGACGCTCGGGCCCATGGGCCAAGGAACCAAATGGTATGTTTGTGATGGGAAGCCGATTTCCAGCTGTGGGAATGGCGGGTTTTTTGTCAAATTCGCCGGCGTTGAATACGACTATAAGACCCCTATTCCGGGGTGCCCGAAAGCCAAATAGGCGCCAGGAGCCGCTCCAGCGTACTGACCACTGTCTAATTGAGCGTGTTCATCATTACTCACCGCCGTCAGCGGCGATCATTGCCGCAGCCGCGCTCGCCAATTCATCGACGCGTTCGTTCTCGGCGTGCCCGGAATGGCCTTTTACCCATCGCCAATCCACCATGTGATCGGCGGTGGCGGCGTCCAGGCGTTGCCAGAGATCGACGTTTTTGACCGGCTTTTTTGCTGCCGTCTTCCAGCCCTTTTTCTTCCAGCCATGGATCCACTTGGTGATGCCATCTTTCACATAAGTGCTGTCGGTGGTCAGCGTCACGGTGCTCGCGCGCTTCAGGGATTCCAGGCCCTGGATCGCCGCCATCAGTTCCATGCGGTTGTTGGTGGTATCGGGTTCACCACCGGACAGTTCGCGTTCCTCATTGCGCCAACGCAGCAAGACGCCCCAGCCGCCCGGGCCAGGATTGCCGAGGCATGCGCCGTCGGTGAAAATTTCGATGGTATCGGGTTTGTCGTTCATATGGGGCCTCAGGCTAAACCATATTCGCCAGGGCTTTTGACGCCCTGGTGAAAGCGCAGCTTGTCCAGATATTCCAACGGGTCTTTCTTGGTGACTAACGCATCGCCCGGCGTGTTCAACCAATCATAAAGCCGAGTCAGCACAAAGCGCAGTGCCGCGCCGCGCGCCAATATCGGCAGCGCTGCCAGTTCGGCGTCTGAAAACCCGCGCACCCCCTTGTAGGCCTTCAGCAGGCGCTTTGCCTTGGTCACGTTGAAGCTGCCGTCAGGCTCAAAACACCAGGCGTTCATGCAGATGGCAACGTCATAGGCGAAAGCATCGGTGCAGGCGAAATAGAAATCGATGACGCCGGAAATCTCATCGCCGCGAAAAAATACATTGTCGGGAAACAGATCGGCATGAATGACACCTCTCGGCAAATCATCCGGCCACGCAGCTTCCAGGGCATCAAGCTCATGGGACAAGATGTCGGCCAGCCCAGGGCGGACCTCGTCGGCGCGGTCGGCTGCCTTCGCCAACAACGGCCGCCAGCCCTCAATCGACAGATCGTTGGGCCGCGCACGGGGGAAACTTTCCGCCGCCATGTGCATGCGCGCCAACACGCGGCCCAATTCGGCGCAGTGCTCGACCCGCTGGCGCTTCGGCCACATGCCGGCCAGAAAGGTGACGACGGCGGCAGGCTTGCCGCAAAGGGTGCGCAACACTTCGCCATCGCGGCCCGCCACCGGCACCGGGCACGGCACGCCCTGGGCGGATAAATGCTCTAACAGCTGAAAGAAAAACGGCAACTCATCGGGGTTCACACGTTTCTCATAAATCGTCAGGATATACGGGCCCTGGCCGGTATTCAGCAGGAAGTTGGAATTCTCCACGCCTTCGGCGATGCCGGTTAACGACAGTGCCTCGCCGATATCATATTCGGCGCTAAATGTGACGAGTTCCTCGTCGCTGACTTCCGTATAGACAGCCATACGCGTGTTTACGGAACCGTTTCGGCCCGCGCAAGTCCACGTTGCCACAGTTTTGCCATCTGTGTCGGTCATCACAGACGCTGTATGCTAGGCTAAGGCATATACACGACACATAACTGTTGAACCGATCTGGGCTGGGCACGAATGCCATGAACGCGTTACGGCTTTTTGTATTGCTTGCGACCATCGCGGCTGCCTTGCCGGCGACGGCGAGTACACTTGCGCCGATTGAATTAGCCGCACGCCCGGCGGGCGGTGAAATCGAGACGGACAAAGAGCCCTCCCCAGGCAAGACCGCCGGGCAGCGCTGGCGGTCCGGGAAAAGCGTCCAACGCCTGCGGCGCGCGCTCGCCGATCTGGGGCTTTATCTGGGCCTGATCGACGGCCATTTGAATGACGAAACCCGCGGCGCCATTCGGGTCTACCAACAAGGCGCCGGGCTGAAGACCGACGGCAAGATTTCACGCGAACTGTTAAATTTATTACAGAACGCAGTCGAGGTACGGGCCTTGCTGAAACGCCTGGATAAGGCCCGAAAACCCGGCAAGGACGCGGCGCGCGATGCCCCCCTGAGTCACCCTGCAACCCGCGACCTGGTCAGCGCGGCTAACACGGAGCGCGCTGATCCCACCCGTGATTCCGCCGGCTGCCTTGGCAATCCGACGGTGCGTTGCCTGTTGGATGAAGCTTCGGAAAGCGTCAAGGCCGTGTTCCGCCCGGAGCTCCGCGATTGGGCCTTGGGCGAGATATTGGTCACCCAGGCCCGCGCTGGCTTGACCGAAGACGCCATGCTCACCACCCGGCGTTTGCGCGACCCCCGGTTGATCATGGTGGCGCTCAGAGATATCGCCGAAGCCGTTGCCGCCGCGGGCATGTCCGGTGAGGCGCTTGAGGCGGCGAAGATTATCCCTGATCTGGATAAACGTATCGAGGCCATCGCCGCCATCGCCAAAATTCAAATTCGCGCCGGCAAACCCAAAGAGGCCAGGCGCTCTGCGGGTCAGCTCCTAATACAGCTGAAAAAGATCAAAGACGATATCAAGCGCATTTCCTACCGCGCCAAAGCGGCCGTGATATTGGCGGAAGCCGGCGATCTCACGCGTGCCAATAGGCAAATGGTCACGGCTGAAAAAAATGCCCGCACTCGCACTGAAGATGCTGAAAAAGGATTGGCACTTCGTTACGTAGCCTCGGCACTCGCCGATATGCAACGTCCTGATCAGGCGCTGAAAATGCTCAATGACATTACGTCGGCTTCGGAGCGCACGTCGGTTCTGGTCAGCGCCGCCAACGCCCAGGCACGCACCGGTGACGCGGCGGCCGCACTGGCCACCGCGGACAACATCGAAGAGGTTCGGTTCCGCGCCGTGGTTCTGGGTCACGTCGCCCTGGCGCAAGCCCAAAAGGGCCAATCGGAAGCCGCCGAAGCAACCTTGCAAATTGCCCTGGCCGCCGTCGAAAACATCAAAATCCCCTTCGCCCGGTCGTACGCCATCAGCCGCATTGCGCTGGCGATGGTGCGTCTGGCCAAACTGGGCGGCGCCAAGGAAAAGGACCCCGCGACGGCACTGACACCGCTGAGTTATGAAAAAGCCCGCGAGACCGCAGCGCTGATTGACGACAACCGATTGCGCGCCCAGACCCTTTGGGTGATCGCCGAAGCCCAACGCCGGGCCGTGCCGGGCGGTAGCACGGATGACGCCCCTAATGCCGACGCCGGCGTCAAGGAAACCGAAAAGCAGGCCGAAGCCGCGACTGCCGCCATCGTCAGCCGCCTCAGTCGGGTTTGGATGTTCGGCGACATGGCTGACACCCACGAGCGGCGCAAAGCCGGCAAGGCCGCCTGGGCGGCGTTCGACCGCGGGGTTGCGGCGGCAAAGGTCATCGACAATCCCTGGGGCCGGAGCCGAGCCCTCGCCCGCCTAGCGCTGACGCTAATTGAATTGGTCGATCCCAAGCTAAGCCTGCTCACCGGCGAAGAAAACTAAATTTTGCCAGTCTTGGCGATGCGTCCCATCTTGCCGCCCAAGCAGGGGTCAACTACAACAGACGTTGATCACGGACGGTTAGGAACGATTGAGACATGCGGCGCATATTGATTGACAGAAAATTTACCACCGCAGCGCTGTTGGCTTCGGCCTTGTTGGTCGCCGGCTGCGAAGCCATGGACAAGACCGTCGAAACCGTCACGCTTCTGTGGAAGAACCCGATCGTTCTGCCCTGCCCTGATTACCGAATTCTGGCAGATGCGGCCCGCGTCGCGCAGTTTCGCGCAGGCTCCGGCCGCGACCTTGTCGATATTGATGCCGAGGGCGCCGTCGGCGACATCAGGATGGCTTGCGTGACGGATATAGATAAGAAAACCGGCGTCGGCAGCATGGAGATTGAGGTCGCCGTCGCATTCGGAGCAAAACGCGGCCCAGCAAACAAATCCAAGCGTGCGCTTCTGCCGTATTTCATTTCCGTCACTGACAAGAAACGCAATGTCCTCTACCGAGAGGAATTCAAGGTCGCCGTGCGTTTCCCAGGCAATCAGACCTCCATACAGTTTTTGGGTGAATCGGTAAAATTGGAAGTCCCCTTGACCGCCAAAATCACCAGCACGGATTACCTCATCTATACCGGCTTCATCTTGACCCGCGATCAGCTTGAGCATAATCGGCGCTTGAAAGGCCGCAAAAAATTATAGGTCACACCTATAGATGTGCTCTATGACGCGCATTGAACGGTTGTATCCCGCCTTCGGTTGACCGTCATTTCACCCCATGGGATAGTCATTTCACGAAACGCAGACACCCAGTCGACGGCTGTGGGAGAGACCGGCAAACTTACGGGTTCAAGCTGGCGCCGAAGGAGCAACCGCCCCGGAAACTCTCAGGCACCCGGACCGCAGTTCGATGGGACTCTGGAAAGTGGGTGAGATGACCATCGTTTTCGAATGAAGGCCGTCCCACTCCACCGAAGATGTAAGCCGGGCCGTTGAAGCAATTGATCTCACGATCACCCAACAGCCAAAAAGCCGCCACCGTAAAGTATTTCGGGCAAATGGCGACCGGGTGAATCTTTCAGGTACCGAGACAGAGGGGGCGCTTCTTGCTTGAATTGCGGTGCTGCCGCAGCTCGGCGAGAGGTTGGCCCTTAACCTGTTGCCGGAGGTACCGATGTCCGACGCACAAGACCCAGCCGAAGAGTTGAAGACGACGCCGCTCGATGCGCTCAACCGTGAACTTGGCGGCCGCATGGTGCCTTTCGCTGGCTATGCGATGCCCGTTCAATTCCCTGCCGGCATCATTGCCGAACACAATCAAACCCGTGAAAAGGCCTCGCTGTTTGACGTTTCCCACATGGGGCAGCTGCGTCTGCACGGCGAGGGTGCGGCGACCGCATTGGAACGCCTCGTTCCCGGCAATCTTGAGGGCCTGAAGCCAGGCCGCATGCGCTATTCCATGCTAACCACCGATGCCGGCACGATCATCGATGATTTGATGGTGACCCGGGAAGTTGGCGGCTTGTTTGTTGTCGTCAACGCCTCCCGTTTCGATGCCGATCTGCCGCATATGGAAGCCAACATCGGCAGCGACGTAGAGATCGAGGTCTTGGGTGGTCGCGCCCTGGTCGCCCTGCAAGGCCCGGCGGCGTCCGCCGCTTTGGCCGACTTGGCGCCGGACGCCGGCGCCATGCCCTTCATGTCGTCGCTGGCACTGTCCATCGGCGGCATCGATGCGCTGGTCAATCGCTCTGGTTATACCGGCGAGGACGGCTATGAGATTTCCGTCGCCGGTGCCGACGCGGAAGGTTTGGTAAAGAAACTGTTGGCCGACGAACGCGTCGAGGCCGCCGGTCTTGGGGCCCGCGACACGCTGCGCCTGGAAGCAGGCCTTTGTCTTTACGGCCAAGACATTGACGACACCACGACCCCCATCGAAGCCGGTCTGAATTGGACGGTACCGAAACGCCGCCGCGAGGAAGGCGGTTTCCCCGGCGCCGATATTATCATTGACCAATGGGAGAACGGCGCCGCTAGGAAGCTGGTCGGCATCCGCCCCGAAGGCCGTGCGCCGGCCAGGACCGGCACTGAGATCACTTTGGCCGATGGCACCCCCATCGGCATGGTAACCAGCGGCGCCTTCGGCCCAACGATCGGTGGCCCGGTGGCCATGGGCTACGTTCGATTTGACGCGGCCGAGACCGGCACCAAACTGGAACTCCGGGTGCGCGGCAAGGGCAACCCGGCAGCCGTCGCCGACCTGCCGTTTGCATCGCACCGTTATTTCAAAGCTTAAGCAGACCAAAAGGGAGAGTAATCATGACCACCAAATATTCCGAAGACCACGAATGGATCACCGTGGACGGCGACGTCGGTACGGTCGGCATCACCGACCACGCACAGAGCCAATTGGGCGATATCGTTTTCGTCGAGCTGCCGGAAGTCGGCAGCGCGGTCGAGGCCGGCACCGACGCGGGCGTGGTCGAATCGGTAAAGGCCGCCAGTGACCTGGTGACACCGGTATCCGGCGAAATTACCGAAACCAACGATGCGCTCGAAGCCGAGCCAAGCCTCGCCAATTCAGCACCGACGGGCGACGGCTGGTTCTTCAAGGTCAAACTGTCCGACACCAGCGAGCTTGACGGCCTCATGGACGAGGCCGCCTACAAAGCGTTCTGCGCCGACTGACGACGCCGTTCCGCCGCCGACCTGCCATTCAGGAGCAAGACCATGACGAAGCCGACCCTCGAGACCTTGGAATTTTCCGACGAGTTCATCGGCCGCCATATCGGGCCGTCCGATGCCGATATCGCGGATATGCTCAGCGCCATCGGCGCGGCGTCCCTTGATAATCTCATCGACAAGGCTGTACCTGACGACATCCGCGCCGCCGATCCGTTAATGGCGCCGCCGATGACCGAAGCTCAAGTATTAGCGACGATCAGGGAACTGGCAGACCGCAACAAGGTGCTCAAATCGTGCATCGGCATGGGCTATCACGGCTGCCATCTGCCGCCGGTGATCTTGCGCAACTTGTTGGAAAACCCCGGCTGGTATACGGCCTACACACCCTATCAGGCGGAAATTTCTCAAGGCCGCCTGGAAGCACTGTTGAACTACCAACAGATGATCATCGACCTGACCGGGCTGGAACTGGCAAACGCGTCTTTGTTGGATGAAGGCACGGCGGCGGCCGAGGCGATGACGTTGATGAAACGTGTCGGCAAATCGAAAAGCGATACGATCTTCGTCGCCAAGGATTGCCATCCGCAAACCATCGCGATTATTCAAACCCGCGCCGAGCCGATGGGCTATAGCGTCATCATCGGTGATCCGTCCACGGAGTTGAAGGCGGATGAAGTGTTCGGCATTGTCTTGCAATACCCGACAACCGACGGTCGCGTTGAAGATTACCGCGACCTTGTCACCCAAGCGCATGAAGCCGGCGCTTTGGTGACCGTGGCGGCCGATCCACTAAGCTTGGTTCTGCTGACGCCGCCCGGTGAATGGGGCGCCGACGTGGTTGTCGGTTCGGCCCAGCGGTTTGGTGTGCCCATGGGTTTCGGGGGGCCACACGCCGGCTACATGGCGACCCGCGATGCCTATAAACGCTCCATGCCGGGGCGTCTCATCGGTGTGTCGATCGATTCCCAGGGCAACCGCGCCTTGCGCATGGCCCTGCAAACCCGCGAACAACATATCCGCCGGGAAAAAGCGACATCAAACATCTGTACCGCGCAGGTCCTGTTGGCCAATATCGCCGGGATGTATGCGGTCTATCACGGCCCCGACGGGCTGCGAACCATCGCCAGGCGAGCGCACCGGTTGACCGCAATACTTGCCGCCGGGCTCAGCAAGCTCGGTTGCAACGTTGAGACAGGATCGTTCTTCGACACCATCACCGTAGCCGTCGATGACGCCGCCGCTGTTCACGCCCGCGCCGTGGCCGCTGGCTTCAACCTGCGCCCGGCCGATGCCGGCCACGTTGGCATTGCGCTTGATGAGACCACGACCCGCGAAGATGTCGCAGCCCTTTGGCAAGTCGTGTCGGGCAACGAGTCACCGGGTATCAGCGTCGAAGAATTGGACAATGATGCGCCCGAGGCGCTCCCCGAAGCGCTGAAGCGCACGTCTGACATTCTCGATCATCAGGTGTTCAACACGCACCATTCTGAAACCGCGATGATGCGCTACATGCGCGAATTGGAAGACAAGGATTTGGCGCTGAACCGCGCCATGATCCCCTTGGGCTCATGCACCATGAAGCTCAACGCGGCGGCGGAAATGATCCCGGTAACGTGGCCGGAATTCGGCAACCTGCATCCCTTCGCTCCAGCCGATCAGGTCGAAGGCTCGATGGCGCTAATCAAGGAACTGGAAGACCAGTTGGTGGAGATCACCGGCTATGACGCCGTGTCGCTGCAGCCCAACGCGGGCTCGCAAGGCGAATACGCCGGTTTGTTGTGCATCAAAAAATTCCACGAAAGCAATGATCAAGGCCACCGCAATATCTGCCTGATTCCGTCCAGTGCACATGGCACCAATCCGGCCAGCGCCATCATGGCCGGGCTGAAGGTCGTGGTCGTGGCCTGTGATGAGGCGGGCAACATTGATTTGAATGATCTGAAGGCGAAGGTTGAAGCCAACAGCGTCAATCTGGCGGCGATCATGATCACCTATCCGTCGACCCACGGGGTTTTCGAAACCAGTGTCCACGAAGTCTGTGACCTGGTTCACGACAACGGCGGGCAGGTCTATATCGACGGCGCCAACCTGCAAGCCATGGTCGGGGTCTGCAAGCCCGGCGAGTTCGGCGGTGACGTCTCACACCTGAACCTGCACAAGACGTTCTGCATCCCGCACGGCGGCGGCGGTCCGGGCGTCGGCCCGATCGGCGTCAAATCACATCTGGCGCCATTCCTGCCGAACCACCCGATTGTGTCGGAAGCCGGACCGGACACCGGTGTCGGCGCGATTTCCGCAGCCCCTTGGGGCTCGGCCTCGATCCTGCCGATCTCATGGAGCTATATAAAACTGATGGGTGGCCCTGGCCTGTCCAAGGCCAGCCAGGTCGCGATCCTTGCCGCCAATTACATCTCAAAGCGCCTCGAAGGTCATTATGAAACCCTTTACAAGGGCGGCAATGGTTTCGTTGCCCACGAGTGCATCCTGGACACCCGCCCTGTTCAAGATAACGCCGGCCTCACCGTCGACGATATCGCCAAACGGATGATCGATTACGGATTCCACGCGCCAACAATGTCGTGGCCGGTGGCCGGGACCTTGATGGTCGAACCAACCGAGTCGGAGCCAAAAGAGGAACTGGACCGTATCTGCGATGCAATGATCGCCATCGCCGGCGAAGCCAAACGCGTCCAGGCCGGCGAATGGCCCGTCGACGACAACCCGCTGAGCAATTCGCCGC
>Ga0315339_1001449_pt1 | contig 20927 bp, 17 predicted proteins | sample ASW17metaG_FD_204514 | JGI IMG/M metagenome (GOLD analysis project Ga0315339, IMG submission 204514) | Ammonia-oxidizing marine archaeal communities from Pacific Ocean, United States - ASW #17 | ecosystem: Environmental > Aquatic > Marine > Oceanic | place: USA: California | collected 2016-12-05
CAAGCAGCTGCCGAAACTCTTGGCGGAACTCGCCAAGCTCAACACGCCGCCTCCGGCTCAGGCCCGGGCGGCGTAAACTACAACCTGCGGAGAGCCGCTCGTTTCAACGGAAATCCGGATATCCTCTTCCACTTCACGTACTACGGATTTGGGTGGGTCAAGCCCTGGCCGGGCGACGGGATGTATTACCACTTCGGGGTGATGGCGATTCTGTCGGCCTGCATCATCCTGGGCTATCGGTATCGCCTGGCCGCGCCGTTGTTCTTCCTGGCTTTCACGCAGATGTTCCTGCTCGACCAGGCCAACCACCTCAATCATTTCTACATGGTGTGCCTGGTCAGCTTCCTGATCATGTTTCTGCCCCTGAACCGGGCGTTCTCAGTGGACTCCGCACGGAATCCGGCCATTCGCACGGAAACCGTACCGGCCTGGACCTTGTGGACGTTACGCGCACAGCTCGGTGTCGTTTACTTCTTCGGCGGCGTCGCCAAGATCAACGGCGACTGGCTGCAAGGCGAGCCGATGCGCATGTGGCTGGGCGATCGCACTAGCTTCCCGTTCTTAGGCCGATTCTTTACAGAAGAGTGAATGGTCTACGGCATGACCTACAGCGGGTTGTTGCTCGACCTGCTGATTGCCCCGGCGCTGCTTTGGCGGCGTACGCGGTTCTACGCCCTATCCGCCATTGTCCTCTTCCATCTCATGAACGCGGAGTTGTTCAGCATCGGTATCTTCCCGTGGTTCATGATCTTTGCCACGCTGATCCTCCTTCCGGCTCATTGGTTTCGGGTGAGCTGGCCCGTGTACGAGGAGCGCCGCCGGCACCGGGATCAGTTGCGGCTCGACGCAGCACCCCCGAAAAGCCCATCCTGGTCCGACAAGATATCAGACGGGCTGGCGTTCCTTTCTCCCTCGAGACGCACCATCGCGATTTTGTTGGGCGTCTACTTCGCCATACAGATCTTTTTGCCGCTGCGGCATCACCTCTATCCGGGCAACGTGAGTTGGACCGAAGAGGGTCACTTGTTCTCATGGCACATGAAGCTACGGACAAAATCGGCCGGGATACAGTTCATCGTGACCGACCCGGCCTCGGGTACGACAGGGGGGTTCGACCACGAAGGGGTGCTCACGTCGCGGCAGCGAAGCAAGATGTCGACGCGACCGGACATGATCCTGCAATTCGCACACTTCATCCGGGATGAACTCCAGGGTCAGGGTTACGATGATGTCGAAGTCAGAGTTGGATCGGAAGCCACACTCAACGGCCGCAAGCGCCAGACCCTGATCGATTCCAAGGCTGATTTGGCCTCCTGCCACCTGGATACTGCCGCTCACCGAACCCCTCGTTGTGGACGAGGAGGTTGAAAAACAGCGCGTGTCCCAGTCGTCCGACGAATAGCCCCGTCGAGTTGGCGCCTACCATTTCGGCCTCACGGCTGACCCCGTACCGGAAGGATTTGCGCGCCAACTTGCGTACCCGTTCGCCGCGCAGCGACGGCCGTCGTAAGACTCTACTCCTCGTCGTCGGGACGTGAGCTCTTACCCGGCAAGCTAGCCGGGTTCTCGTGAACACGCTCCTGACGGCCATGGCCCATCGCGGAAGCCAATCCGACGCTACCCTCGCCGAACCGGTCGCGCAGGTTGTCCACCGCCCGTAGCACCTGGCTCCACCTACGCTTGCTGCCCTCGTCAATCAAGTCGAGCTGGCCTTCGCTTTCTTCCAACCCGGAAACGTGGACGCCGAGTAGCCGAATCGGCCGCGGGCGTTTCCAGTTGCGGTTGAACAGTGATTTCGCAGTTTCGAGGATGACGTTATCAAGCTGCGTCGCTTCTTCGAGCGAGTGAGCCCGCGTGTATGTGGAGAAGTCGGAGTACCGAAGCTTGATCTGAATCGTGTGGCCAAACAATCCGTGCTCGCGCAGGCGGCGGCCGACCAACTGTGAGAGTTTCGCCAGCGTCGACTCCAGAAGTTTGATGTCGGCGGTGTCGCGTGAGAACGTTGTCTCGTGGCTGATCGACTTGGGGTATTCCGAGGCGCCAATCTCTGCTTGGAACCATGCGCCGGCATCGAGACCGCGCGCCTTACCTGCCAACGCCAAGCCAATCTTTCCCCAGGTCTTTTCGAGGTACTCCTCGCCAAGCTCGCTCAGTTGCCCGATCTTGTGAATGCCCCGTTTGCGGAAACCCTGCTCGGTGACCTTGCCGACGCCGGGAACTTTGCGGATATCGAGTGGCGCAAGGAAGTCCGCTTCCGCGCCCGGCATCACGCTCAACATGCCGTTCGGTTTGGCCATCGCCGAACAGATCTTCGCAATGAGCCGCGACGTGCCGATGCCGATCGAACACGACAGGCCGGTTTCGTCGGCAATGGCTTGATGCAGCTGGCTTCCGGCTGCGAGCGGGGGTCCGAAAAGACGGTCGGTACCCGTCATTTCGAGATAGGCTTCGTCGATCGACGCCATCTCAACGCGCGGTGAGAATTTCTTAATAACCTGGTGGACCTTGCCGGAGTACTCGCGATAACGGCTCGGGTGTCCCGGCAGGAAGATGGCCTTGGGACACAACTGATAGGCCCGCCGGAGCGGCATCGCCGAGTGGACGCCGTACTTCCGGACGGCATACGAAGCAGCCGAAACGACGCCGCGTTCATTCGCTTGCCCGCCAACCACAACCGGCTTGCCCTTCAGGCTTGGATCGAAGAGTTCCTCGACCGAGACGAAGAACGCGTCCATATCGACATGGAAGATGGTCCGCGTTTGCATGGTGTTTCGGCCGTGCTACCGCCTCCTTGTCGTCAAGTTAGTGTTTACTGACGTGCTCATTGTCCTTGATATAGAAGCGGTACGGGAGGTCTTGGCTGACCGAGATGCCGACGCGGGTTGTCGTGACAACTTCGAACAGTTCAGGACGGTGCATTGCACGCACCGTCAGTTCGCCACGCGTCACATCCACCCTGTTCCGCTCGCGCGTTACACCCAGCGCCCCTGTGAGCTTTCCCGGCCCGGACGCCAAGTCGCGTGGGCGTTTCGCTTTGGACCGCCGGCGCTGGATCTCCTCCATCCCGAGCAACGGCTCAACCGCGCGAATCAACACGCACCCCGCTTGACCGTCGGGCTCAGCGACCAGGTTCATACACTCGTACATGCCGTAGCAGAGGTAGACATAGGCATGCCCGGGTGGGCCAAAGATCACTTGGGTCGACTTCGTAAGCCCGCGCGCGCTGTGAGCCGCACGATCGCCGTTGCCCAGATAGGCCTCGGTTTCAACGATGCGGGCAGCGAGGACGTGGCCGTCTACCTTGTGGACGATTACCTTTCCAAGCAAGTCGGGAGCAACATCGAGAGTGGGCCGCCGGTAGAAACCGCGATCGACCAGTTGCGTTGTCGATAGCAGCCGGCGAAACGTGAGGGATTCTTTGGTCAAGACGTTCGCCGAGACGTGTGCAGCGTCCTCTCTATAATGGGATACCATTTCGTCCCACGCCATGAACCTATCTCACATCTCATCATCCGCTTGCTTGCCCCTGGCCCTTCTCGCAATCGGGTGTGGAAGCCAACCGGGCCCACCGCATCCGCCGGAAGAGGCCCTGTCAACCTTCCAGTTGCCCGAAGGCTTTCGCATCGAACTCGTCGCGGCGGAACCCGACGTGATCGACCCGGTAGCGATGGCTTTCGATGCGCGGGGCCGTCTCTATGTGGTCGAGATGCGCGACTATCCCTACCAGCCTGAACCGCAGGGCCGGGTCAAGAGACTCGAGGACCGCGACGGCGACGGACGCTTCGAACACGCCACGGTTTTCGCCGAAGGTCTTTCGCTGCCAAATGGTGTGACGGCATGGAAGGCCGGCGTTCTCGTAACATCCGCCCCCGACATCCTCTACCTCGCCGATACCGATGACGACGGCAAAGCGGATGAGCGCAGTGTCGTTCTCACGGGTTTTGCGGCAACGAATCCCCAGCTTCGTGTCAACGGTCCGCTGTACGGAATTGATAACTGGATCTACGTCGCTTACACGCGCGTGCCCTTCCCGATCCGCTTCGCCAAGGAGTTCGGCGACCGCGGCGGCCCGATCCGCTTCCTCGATACTCCCGCCGCAACATCCGTCGAGGCACGCTCGCAGGACATTCGTTTTCGGCCCGATGAGAACCTAGTGGAACGAATCGCCGGCAACTCGCAATTCGGCAACGCGTTCGACGCCTGGGGAAACCGCTTCACGGTTTGGAACAACGACCATATCCGCCACGTGGTGGTTCAGGAGGAGTATCTCGCACGGAATCCCTACCTCGCCAACCCGGAAGCAATGAAATCACTGTCCGACCACGAGAAGGCTGCCGCGCTGTTCCAGATCACGACGAAACCCGAGTACATTCACGACTCGCAGCACGGCCGCTTCACGTCCGCCTCGGGCATCTCGATCTACACCGGCGGACTCTTCTCCGCCGGGTACGAGCACACATCGTTCACGTGCGATCCTGTCCACAACATCGTGCATCGCGACATTCTTGTGCCCGATGGCCCAACGTTCACCGCGAAGCGTGCCCACGAGGGCCGCGAGTTCATCGGGTCGACGGATAGCTGGTTCCGGCCCGTGTTTACGGCGACGGGGCCGGACGGCGCTTTCTATGTGGTCGACTATCACCGGCCGGTCGTCGAACACCCGGAATACGCGCCAAAAGAAATCGTCGACCATATTCAGTTCGAGCCGCCGGCGCAAGCAGGACGGATCTACCGGGTGGTTTACGAAGGCGCCGAGCCCTATGAGAAAGCTGATCTACAGGATGCTTCGTCGGAGACACTCATCGCCGCTCTCAGCCACCCGAACGCATGGTGGCGGACGACCGCGCAGCGCCTGTTGGTCGAACGCGGCGACCGCTCGGTGGCATCGGCACTGCAAGATCTGGCGAGCCAAAGCGATGCCGCCATGACGCGGCTGCATGCGCTATGGACGCTCGATGGTCTCAATGTGCTCTCCGGCGATCTTGTGCGCAAAGCTCTCGACGACCCCGACGCCAACATCCGAGAGCACGCCCTCCGGCTAGCAGAAGAGCATCTCTCAACGGAAGAGTTGCAGCAGGAAGCCCTCGCGCGCGCCGGCGATCCGAACAAGAAAGTTCAGCTTCTAGCGGTGAGCATCCTCGGAGGATTCTCCGCGCAGCAAGCCCAGCAAGCCGTCGAGAAGTTACTTGCCGAGAACATCGAGAACCCCTGGTTCCGAACAGCAGCGCTCAGTGCGGTGACGGACGACGCGGATACTTGGCTCGCCAAGCTGTCACGTCGCTCTGGCTTTCTCAACGACGAGTCCGCAGGGAAACGCACCTTACTAAGCGGTCTCGCCTCCATTGCGGGAGCACGGCAACAGGACGCGCAGGTTGCGAAGTTCGTCGAGGCCGTCCGCCGGGCTCCGGGAACCAAGGGAGACTGGTGGCGGCAGGCTGTCCTCGACGGCTTACGCGAAGGCTTCGGACAAGGTGAGCAAGAGCGGCCGCAATGCGCCACGGCCCAACGAGGGTTGCTCACGCTGCTGTCGAGCCGGAGCGCAACCATTAGGGCCGCCACTCTCAACGCCCTGCTCCGTCTCGATGTGAAAGCGACACCGCAACTGGAGTCGGCCCTATCCAGGGCCGTCTCGGCCGCGACAGATCAGAGTGCTCCGGTGGAAGACCGGATCTTCGCGGTCCGCACGTTGGGTCTGGGTCGCTCCGGACGCTACGCGACCGACATCCAAGCCCTACTCGGACCCGCAAACTCGGAAGGGTTGCAAGTAGCGGCAGTCAGAGCACTGTCCTCTGTTCAGGGCCCTGAAGCAACGGAGGCGCTTCTGAACGATTGGCGATCGCACACCGGGCCGGTCCGCAATGCGATCCTCGGCGAGCTTGTCGGCCACACGGAGGGAATGTCAGCCCTGCTCGATGCCGTCGCGAATGAAACCGTCCAGCCATGGTCACTCAGCCGCGGCCGACGGCGTCAGTTCCTGCGGCATGAGGATGCCGCGATTCGCGCACGCGCCGAGGAGCTTCTTGGGGAATCGGCCCCGAACGAGCGGCAGGCGATCTACGAAGAGTACCGGCCGGCGCTCGCACTCGAAGGAAACCCAGACAGAGGCAAGGAAGTATTCGCAGGGGTCTGCGCCGACTGTCACAAGGTCGGCGGAATCGGGTCAGATGTCGGCCCCGACCTGCTCAGCGTCGTGATCCGCAACAAGGAAACGCTTATGACCGATATCTTGATGCCCAACGAAAGTATCGAAGCGGGCTATGAGGAGTATCTGCTCGAAACCGACGACGGCCAATCTGTTACGGGTGTCATCGCCGCCGAAACGCCCGAGACCGTTACGCTGCGGCGCGCCAAGGGCGAGCAAGACACGATCCGGCGGTCGAACATCAAATCTCTGCGTTCCCTGAGCGTGTCCCCCATGCCCGAGGACCTCGAGCAAAGCATCAGCGTGCAGGGTATGGCCGACTTGCTGGCGTATCTCAAGAGCCTGTAGGCCTGTATCCGCCGAACCCGTGCCGCGCGCCATGCCACGCCGAGGCCCGGCTCGAGAAGCCCCGCGTCTAGGGTGAGCTTCCGGCATAGAATAAGGTGATTTCGGGCTTGGGGAGTCCTTGACCTTACGTATAATGGCAATGGCTGGTGACCGGCAAGTCCTTGCTTGTCGATAGGACAGGTCAGGGCTATCCATGCGCCGGTCGGACCAGGAACGTCCAACTTGTCACTCGCGCTCAATCTCAGCGAGATGGAATCGCATCGCGAAGCTTACTGGCTTCGCTACCCCAACAGCTCGCCCTTCAAGCTGCAATGGCGAGCCGTAACGGTGAGGCACTGTTTCCACGTACTGCCTGGCGAGTCGATCCTTGAGCTGGGTGCGGGTAGCGGTCTCTGGACCTAGCACCTCTCGTCCGCCCTACGGCATGAGAACCCGATTACGGCGGCTGTTTTCGACCCCGAGTTGGCGGAGCAAGCCGAAGCGAAGTCCATTAAGAACGTGAAGGTAGTTCAAGTCGACGCCCCCGCAGCCGATCTGCCTGAAGCGAGCTTCGACTACGTCGTCGGCACCGGAATTCTGTGCCACGACCGGTACGCGCAGAACCTCGATTGGATCCGGCGCCTCCTGAAGCCCGGCGGGCAAATCCTATTCTTCGAAGCCAACCACCTCAACCCTCAAGTAGCGCTCAAGGACTGGGTCCGTCCGCTCGGTCAGTTCGCAGGCAATGCGCGCTGCCAGATCGGCCTCCGCCGCTACGACCTGATGAAGATCGCGTCAAACGCCGGCTTTTCACATATCGACGTGATTCCGTTCGACATTATCCACGGGCGCACGCCCAAGAGCTGGAGCCCTTTCCTTGAATCGAAGTCCGTGATATTTGAGCACATGCCGTTCGTCCGGCAGTTTTGCGGCACGCTCTATATTTGGGCGAAGAAGCCTGGTTCGGAAGATGAACAGCGAAAGCTACCGCCGCTCTCGGAGCACGATGCGCTCGCCGGGAAAGTGTCCGTCGTGATGCCTTGCCACAACGAAGAGATGAATATTCCGCGGCTCGCCGACACGCTTCGTTCTGCGTATGACCGGTACATCCACGAGATCGTGATCGTCAACGATAACAGCAGTGACCGCACCGCCGAGGTCACACGCGAGCTTGCCAAGAGCGATCCGCGCATCAAGTTGGTCGATCGCACGCCGCCCAATGGCGTCGGCTATGCCGCCGCCACCGGCGAATACATCCTGTCGATGGATTGCGACTTGGCGCAGATCGTCCCGGAGTTTCGAGACCTTTTCGACGCCATCGTCGAAGGCTACGATGGGACTATCGACAGCCGCTTTTCGCACAACTCGGTCTTGCTGAACTACCCCTTCTTCAAGATTGTCTGCAATCGTGGATTCCATGCACTTGTAAAGCTACTGCTGCTTCCGCGAGTGCGAGACGTTTCGAACAACCTCAAGCTCTACCGAGCCGATATTCTCAAGAACTTGACGATTGAGGAGGCGCACTTCGCCGCGAACGCCGAAACGGGTCTGAAGCCGATCCTCGCCGGCTACCGGATCAAGGAAGTTCCCACCTCCTGGATCAACCGCACCTCCGATATGGGCCGGTCGTCGTTCCGCATTGTGAAGGTGGCGCCGAATTACCTAATGGCCCTGCTGCGCACGGTGGCTCGGATCTGGCTGCGGCGTGTCGGACTACGCCCGGAGCACTCGCCGGTAGCTCCTTCGCCGACGGTTTGATCCCCAATGCTTGCAACCCCGCATCCTGTTGGCCTGCGGGAATTAACTGTGCAGACGAACCGCAAACGAGGCCTGTCGGACCGATGTCCCGTATGCGGTTCCACTAGCTATTCCGTCTATCTCAAAGGTTATGGCGCTCGCTTGGCCGCGGGAGCGTTTGGTTCTTCGCGCACGGAACTCGCCACCGGTACGATTCTCCGCTGCGGGGAATGCGGTATCGGTTTCTCACAACATCGGCCGGCCGACGAGGAACTGGGCCAACTCTATCGGGAGATGGACATCGCCATGTATCAGGCGGAGGGCGAGGGCCGCCGCAGAACCGCCCGCCGCCATCTCGAGATCGTGAGTGCGCACTCAGACGGAGGCCGTCTCCTTGATGTAGGATGCGCCTCGGGCGTCTTTCTCGATCGAGCGCGGTCCGCCGGTTGGGGCGTCACTGGGGTCGAGCCCTCGCCGCCGCTTTACCAGTTGGCTCGGGACTTACTTGACGGCCGTGGCAAGGTATTGCCGTTGACGCTGCAGGAAGCCGAACTGGGTTCGCGGCGGTTCGATGCGATCACCCTTTGGGACGTACTGGAGCACGTTGCCGACCCGGTCAGCTTTCTCGCGCAGTACCGTTCGTTGCTCAAGCCGGATGGTTTCATCTTTGCAAACGTCCCCGATCTGGAGAGCGGGTCCGCTCGACTCTTGGGGCGTCGCTGGCCGCTCCTGCTCCCCGAACACCTCAATTATTTCACCCGCTCCAGCCTCACGCGCTGCGCACAGAAGGCAGGCCTTGAAGTCATCCGCTTCGGCCGCCGGCCGGCCTCGTTCACGCTTTCATACATTCTCTACCTGGTCGGACAGCACGGGGTGTGGGGAGTCGACACGATGCGGCGAATCAGCGAAGCGTTAGGCATCGGCAAGTGGGTGTTCCCCATTCGCCTTGGTGAGACGTTTGTCGTTTGCCGCTATTGACCCTGGCCACAGCATTCCCAGATCTCGAGAGGACCATCGATCAGTAGGGTCGGCTGGCGATCCTCGGCCTGGAGTCGCTCGAGCAGCCATGCAAAACGATCGTTCGGTCGCTCGATAATCAGGAATCTCGCTCCGCTCCCCACAAACTCGTCGTACGGCTTGACCTTGAACCCTGCCCACGGGCCGAGTCCCTGCAGGTTGCGATCCGACGTGTCCGTGCCGCGATAGCGGAGTGCAGCCGCTGGTTCGGTAAGGTAGACGAAGCGGTTCTTCAGTGAGTCGGGAGCATAGTGGACACGTTCGAAAAACAGCATCGGCGATGCGATGACTACGGGCAGGTCGGGCGACAATTTCGGATTTTGCAAGACCTGCAAACCGTATGGGTCCGAGGAGGCTGGATCGATACTCCCCTGATTGCCTGGCGAGTATCGCAAGTCGCTGAAAACGCACCAGCCCAGCAGAGCGGCGGTTACGCACGCTTGCAAGCGAAGATCAGCGCGCGTCGCGCGGTGAACGAAGACACCGAATCCGCCGCAAAGGCCAAGTAGAACAGTCAAACCGTAGCGGTAAACATAGGCGCCTGTCGTGAGGTAGGCGAGTGCGACCGCGAAAAAAGGAATCGCGGCTGCCGTCATGAGAGCAGCCGCTTCATGGGAGGGCAGAGCCGGTCTATCGGGCACCGCGCACACCCCACCGCGCCAGCGCGAGTAGATAACCCCACCTACAAGAAGCAATGCCACCGTCCCCAATGGCCACGCTGCCGGCAGCAACACCAACAGGTAGGTACGCAAGAAGAACGGAACCGCCGGCGGCCATCGCGCCCCAGACCGGCCAATTGATTCTGCGCGACTTCCATGTGCGCGCGGCCTCACCCACCGCGGGGGGGCAGAAACACAAAGACGGCGTAGTAATGCACGGAGATCGCCGCCGCCAGACTAATCGTCAGGGCCGCCAACCCCCACGGCCTCTTCCCCTCGACCGCTTCCCTCCATGACAGTAATGCAGCGGCACTCAGACCGGTCATCAGCGAATAGGGACGCGCATCGATCGAGTACTCGGAACCCCAGGTCAACCACGGAAAGATCATCGCGGCCAGCGAGGGCAGCACGCCCACGCGGGGTTTGAGAAACAGGAACAAGCAGTAGCTGAACAACGCCATGCCCAAGGTTGATGGAAGGCGGGTGGCGAGTTCGCCTGTACCGAAGAGTGTGTGCGCCCCTCTCGTCAGAACGTACCCTAGCGGAGGCAGCGCGTCCGCCACGCTCAGGAGTGCTCGCCAAAGATCGCTGAACCCAAGGCGGGCTAGATAGAACGTGAAGTACTCGTCGAACCAGAGGGGTTTGGAAGCCGCTTCGAAACCGGCTCGTACAAGGTACAGGCCGAGGATCGCCTGAGCGATCGTCGGACCAAAACGGTCGAGTCGCTGCGATAGGCCCGTGAACGCAGGCGTGGGACTCTCAGGCATCAAGGTCTAGGTTAGCGTGTGGTCGCGGATCGTAGTCGCCCGGCGATTTCTAAGCGGTGCACCATCGTCTCCTGTGAGGGCCGGCTTCACTGATGGATGACGGCGATAGTGGACCTCCTTGCAATAAGAACTTGCAACTCGGAACGAAATGCCGAGAGGGGTACGCGTCATTCATCCGCAGATAAGCGGTAAGACGCATCAGAGCCTGCATGAAAGGGCGCGGTGGGAAATGAAGGGGCAGGTCAGACCCAAGCCGCCTCCAGCTAATTTGGATAGCTCAGCCGCATGCCGTGTCTCCACATTTTCTCGGGTGATGTGCACCGGTAGGCTGGCGGTGGGTGCCTAGTTTGACCCCTATCACGGCAACCTCTATGCTGCTAGTGGGCCTTTGAGACCCACCTCAGAATGGGCGGTTACACGCAGTATCCCCGGATGCAATTTGGCCTCGGCGGGATGGTCCCGCGGGGCATCAAGTTCCTGCTGATCTCGAACAGCGTCATCTTTGTCGTCTATTTTCTGTGCTACCACACGCAAATCAGCTCCCTGCGTTGGGGGTTCCACGCGTTCAGCCTGATTCCGGATTGGGTTGTGCGAGGAGCGCTGTGGCAGCCGTTCACGTATCTCTTCCTTCATAGTCCGACGGGGTTCGGCCACATCCTCATCAACATGTTGATGCTTTGGATGTTCGGCAGCGATCTGGAGCGCGACTGGGGCCGGCTGAAGTTCTACAACTACTACTTCGTCTGCGGTGTCGGCGCGGGGCTACTCGACGTGTCGGCGCACTTTGCACTAGGGGAAAGTACAGCGGGCGCAACGATCGGCGCCTCAGGCGCGATCTACGGGGTTTTGCTGGCGTTCGGACTGCTGTATCCGAATCGGACGATCTACGTCTTTTTGATGTTTCCGATCCCGGCGCGCATCTTCGTGCTGATCATGGGCGTGATTGCCTTTCTCTCGGCGGTCGCCGGTTCGGGGGGCGGCGTGGCGCACTATGCCCATCTGGGCGGCATGGTCTTCGGATATTTCTACCTGCGGCATCGCCCGAGCGTGCTGAACATCGACTGGATGGATAGCTATAGGCGGTGGCAACTGCGGCGGTCGCGGCGCCGATTTAAGGTGTACATGAAGAAGCGCGATGGCGGCGACCGTTGGATAAATTAGGAGGGCGTGGGGAACCTTCGAGGCGTCGGGACGGGCAATCGGTGTCTTGACGCCACTTCCGGGCTATCCCTACAATGAAACCTGTAGGAGGCTTAAATGCCGTTAATGAATGCCTCGCATCTACCGTTGGGTTTGTTCATACCGACACTAGGTGTACAGGAACTGATCATTATCCTTCTCATCGCCGTGTTGATCTTCGGTGGCCGCAAGATCCCCGAGGTTTTCAAGGGGGTTGGTGAGGGTATCCGGGAGTTCAAGGGTGCGATGAGGAAGGAAGAGAAGCCAACGGCCAGCACAGAGGAGAAGAAGGAAGCGCCTACACCTTCTTAGCCGTTCGACCCGTCAATCAGAGGGCGACTCCCAAGGTTTCAGAGAAAGAAAACCCCATCCGGCCGAGCGGCTGGATGGGGTTTTGTCCTTGTCGAACCCGTTAGAAGCTACTTCTTCGGAGGGACGATTGCGTCCTTGGCGGACTTGGCAACCCGAAACTTCACTACCTTCTTGGCCGGGATCTTGATTGGCTGTCCGGTGGCGGGGTTTCTGCCCATCCGTGCTTTGCGGTCGGAGCGCACGAGGCGCCCGATACCAGGCACGATGAAAACGCCGGTCCGCTTTGTTTCCTTTACGGCCATTGCTTCCAGTTCTTCGAAAAGCGTTTTGACGACCTTCTTGTTGAGGTCGACCTTCTCGGCCAGACCGGTGATGATCTGGGCCTGTGTCAGTTTCTTCTTTTCAGCCATGCTCCTCCTTGTCACTCACTGTCGTTCCCTACCGGACGAGGAATCCCGGCCGGACGGGCATAAAACGTAAAATATTAGAAGTGTTTTATACTTCCGCCTCATCATACGGCACTTCAAGATCGCTGTAAAGCACAAATATGGTGTGTGGAGCCCCTGTTTGTAGGGCTTAGAACCGTGCCGAACGTCCGCGCCCACCCCCTGGCGTTCGTTTCGGCCCCAATGCCTCATCAAGTATAACCCGACACTCGCCCAACGCAACGAAAATCTTACGACCGGAAGAACGCGTCAACGCCTCCTATAATAGGGGTTCCAGCGTACTCTCTGGTCTTATGATGCGAAGCATGATCCACGTCATCGGCGGCGGACTGGCGGGCCCCGAGGCGGCGTTTCAGGCGGCGCGCCAGGGCCACCTGGTCCGCTTGTACGAGATGCGACCCGGACGCCGGACGCCGGCGCACCAGACGAACAATCTCGGCGAACTGGTTTGTAGCAACTCTCTCAAGACGGAAACGCAGTACTCCGCGCCGTGGCTGCTCAAGGAGGAGCTGCGCAGGATGGGGTCGCTGTGTCTGGACGCTGCGGCTCGCAGCCGTGTCCCAGGCGGGAATGCGCTGACTGTCGACCGCGAGCTTTTCGCGGAGGCAGTGACGGCCCGCGTCGAGCAGGAGCCACTGATCGAGGTTGTCCGCGAAGAGGTCGCGGAGATCCCGCTTGACGATGTCGTGGTCGTCGCGAGCGGACCGCTGACGAGCGACGCACTTGCCGAATCGATCGTGCAGCTCACCGGCAGTGAGCGACTGTTTTTCTTCGATGCGATCAGTCCGATTGTCGATGCGGAAACGATCGACATGGATATTGTGTTTCGAGCGTCCCGCTACGGCAAGTCGATCGACGGCAGCGACGACTATCTCAACTGCCCCTTCACACGCGAACAGTACGAGCGTTTCTACCAGGCTCTGACCGAGGCGGAGCAACATCGCGGCCAGGAGTTCGACAATCCGAAGTACTTTGAAGGCTGTCTGCCTATTGAGGAGATTGCACGCCGCGGGGTCGATACCCTGCGTTTCGGCGCGATGAAGCCGGTCGGGCTGCGACACCCGGTGACGGGCCATTCGTTCTACGCAGTCGTTCAGCTTCGTCAAGAGGATATGCGGGCGGGTTCGTACAACCTTGTAGGATTTCAGAACCACCTCAAGTACGGCGAGCAGAAGCGGATACTGCGCTTGATCCCTGGTCTGGAGAAAGCGGAGTTCCTGCGCTACGGCCAGATCCATCGCAATACCTATATCAACGCGCCGGCTTTGCTAGCGGGTTCGCTGAATCTCCGATCGCACCCAAAGGTCTTCTTCGCGGGGCAGATCTCGGGCGTGGAAGGCTATGTCGAGTCGATCGCGACGGGACTTATGGCCGGCCGCAACGCCGCGCGGCTTGTCGACGGAGAGGAGCCGTTGACATGGCCGAGGCCGACGGCGCATGGCTCACTGGGCGCATATATCTCGGGCGCGAATCCGGACAAGTATCAGCCGGCCAACATTACGTTTGACCTGTTACCGCCGCTCCCCGTCGAAGAGGCCGGGCAGTATCGCCGCGACAAGAAGGCGAGGCGCCAGCGGCAGTGCGAACGCGGACTCGACGAGTTAACGTCTTTCTTGGAGACGCATGTCCCCGTCGCCTCATAGCGCGGATGCATCCCCCGACGCTCTTGCGGCGCAGATTGAGCAGTTTCTTGATTCGCTTCGCCGGGCGAATCTGTCTCAGCACACGATTCGAAACTACGGCCTGGACCTGGGGCAGTTTCGCGCCTACCTGAGCCCGCCCGAGGCCCAGCCGCCTCCTGCTTCGGAGGTCGATGCGCTGGTGCTGCGGGAGTTCATGGCGCACTGCTTTGAACGCGGCAACTCGAATCGATCGGTTTCGCGCAAGCTTTCCGCCTTGCGAGCCTTCTTCAAGTTTCTGCACCGGCAGGGAGAGGTGGCGACGAATCCGGCGAAGCTGGTCTCAATGCCGAAGACGCCCAAGAAGTTGCCGGCGGTGATGACGGCCGAGCAGGCGAACGCTCTCGTGAATGCGGTGCCGGGGTTGGGCCGGAGAAGCTCGGCGGAAACGCCTGAAAAGGTCAAGGCATCGGAAGCGACGTCAGCGCGGGACCCGATGATCTTCGAGCTTTTGTATGGTTGTGGCCTGCGGGTGAGCGAGCTTGTGGGTCTCAATATCGAAGACCTCGATTTCGCGGAGCGATGGATCCGGGTTCGAGGGAAGGGCCGCAAGGAGCGGCTTGTCCCGTTCGGCAAACGGGCCGACGAAGCGGTGCGGGGGTATCTGCGTGCCCGCGGCGATGTCGAACAGCGGGCGCTGGTTCTGAATGGGCGCGGGGGGCGGCTGACGACTCGGAGCGTGGAGCGGATCGTCAAACGATATGCGCTGCTGTTCTCAGGGGACCCGGACTTACATCCGCATTCGTTGCGGCACGCGTTTGCGACGCACTTGTTGGCGGACGGCGCGGATTTGCGGTCGATTCAGGAATTGTTGGGTCACGCTAGTCTATCGACGACGCAGAAGTACACGCAGCTTTCCTTGAAAGAGTTGATGGAAGTGTATGACCGGTCTCACCCGAAGGCTTGACGGGGCTTGGGGTTGGGAGACTTCCTGCGCCCCTGCGTGGCTTGGCTGCGTGCTCGGTGACCTTGGTGGTTTTGTCAACGCAGGCTCACGCCCGCGGTTCTGAGTTTGTCTAGCGGGATTTGCCGGCCAGGTAGGTTTCCAGGATGGCGGCGATCTGCTTGCAGGCTTGGCCATCACCGTAGGGGTTGTGAGCTTGCGCCATGTGCTGGTAGTGAGCGGCGTCGTCGAGTAGGCGGGAGGCTTCGGCGACGATCATTTCGGGGTCAGTGCCGACGAGCCGGGCGGTCCCGGCGTCGACCGTCTCTTGTCGTTCCATGGTCTCGCGCATCACGAGCACCGGCTTCCCGAGAGAGGGTGCTTCCTCCTGAATGCTGCCCGAGTCGGTGAGGATGAAATGGCTTCGCATCATCAAATCTACGAAAGGCGCGTAGCCGACCGCCTCCTCGGGAAAGGGGCGCTGGAGATCGCCTGTCCGCAAGCCGGTCTCGACGTGCGTGACAGGCACGTGTGCATAGAAGGCGGCGAGAGCGGCGCCGAGGGTGGTTGTCGTGTCACCCTGAACCACAATCATGTCGGGCGGTTCGTCTTCGATGACCTTCGCGACGCCCTGAATCACGGCGGCTGCCGTGCCGGCGAGCGTTTGATCGGGCCGCATCTCGAATGATTCGAGGACCTGGTCGAGCATTGAGCGATGCTGTGCGGTGGCGCAAACGCGCACGTCGAGGGGACTCGACTGCTTGCGGATATAGGCGATCAGCGGACAAAGCTTGATCGCTTCGGGGCGCGTTCCGAAGACAATCAGAAGACGCGGCATGTCAGTTCAGCGCTGCTTGCCCGCGCCGCATCCGTGTGATCCACTCCTGCACTTGAGGTTCGTCGGACGCGTCGGGACGTATGGAGAGATAGGTTTCCAGATCTTTGATCGCGGGCTTGGACTGCCCCAGTTCATGGTACAAACGGGCGCGCTGCTTGTAGTCCTCGGCGACCGCCGGCGCGAGGTTGAGGACCATATCAAGAACCCCAATGGCTTTGCGGTACTGGCGAGTCTGAAGGTAGATCGACCTAAGGTTGCTCAGCATGCGGAGGATGATAGTGCGGTTATCGACCGCGCGGAAATGCTGCTCTGTGAGTACGAACTCGGGCCCGGTGATGTCGCGAACGAGGCTACGGCAGTCTTCGGCTTCGACAACACGGCCCGCGTGAAACGGATCGAGATAGATCGCCCGGCGGTTGTCGTCGTACTTGATGATGAAGTGGCCCGGCAGGCCCACTCCGTAGAAGGGCAGCCCGAGCCGTCGCGTGATCTCCAGGTAGACGATGGACAAGGTGATCGGGATTCCGGTTCGCCGCTCCAGTACATCGTTCAAGAAACTGTTGCGGGGATTGTAGTAATCGTCCTGATTTCCTAGGAACCCGAGCTTTTCGAAGAGATAGCCGTTCAGCGCGGAGATGATGTGGTTCGGCTCGTAGTCGTCAGGAAGCCCCGTCTTGACTTCGCTTGTGAAGAGCGCGAACTGGTCAAGGTGCGCCTGCACATTGAGGTCGGGGTATTCCAATTGCGCCAAAACCAGCGCGGCCTCGCCGAGCCCCACTTCGTGATCCGGCCCCGCGAATACCTGCTCAATCTGCTCGCTTGGTGTGACCTGCAAGGACTTGCTCACGCCGAGGGAAAGCCCTTGGCAACCGTGGACCCGAAGCCCAGGATAGCGAATCGCCCGGGGCGGCGACGGTTAGTTGGACGCGCGCATGGATTGATTCACAAACGCGTTTCGTTGCGCCGCACGAAGTGCACCCTCCAGGATCTGCCGTACTTCCGCCTTCTCGTAGGGCTCGACGAGCACGTCGTAGCCGCCGCGCCAGATTACCTCGGAGAAGAGGTGCTCGTCTGGCCGCTGTGAACTCACGACCACGCTTGCTTCGATACCGTTGTCGACCAGGTGCCGCAAGACATCTGACCAATTGCCATCGTGCAAGCTGACCTCGGTGAGGACGAGTTCAACGCCGGGAGAGATTTGGAACAGACTCCGTGCTTCGGCGCAGGTGCTGACGGCGAGGGTTTCTATGTCCAGCACCCGCAATGCTTGCAGGAGCGTTGCACGGCGCTCGGGCTGCATGGTCAACAGGGCCAGCGGATTCTTAAATGTGCCCTCCCTTCAACTTTCGTATCAGGGCCCGATGGGGAGGCAGGAGCGACGGCGCGGTCAAGCGATTGTTGCCTGATTCAATAGCCCTGACGCAGGTCTCGGGCAGCTTCTTTCTTAGTTGTAATACCATTCGTTGGCCACGTCAAACGAAACGTTTCCAGATGGCTACAATCGTCCGTCGGGCTGTACGGTTTCAGACTGCGTTTGCAAACGGACGGGCCCAGTGGGAGAATCAGATTTTTTCCTCAAGGGGTTTGAATGCCTAAGATCCACCGTGTTCTCATCAGCGTTACCGACAAGTCAGGGGTAGCCGATTTTGCCCGCCGACTTGCCGATCTGGGGGTCGAGATCGTGTCGACCGGAGGGACCGCCCGTCTGTTGCGAGAGCGAGGGTTGACGGTTCGCGATGTTTCGGAGCTGACGGGCTTTCCGGAAATGTTGGACGGCCGCGTTAAGACGCTCCATCCTCTGGTCGCGGGCGGGATCCTGGCGATTCGCGGCAATGCGGAACACATGAAGGCGGTTGAGGAACATGAGATTCCGTTGATCGATATGGTTGTCGTGAACCTCTACGCCTTCGAAAAGACGGCTGCACGCGAAGGAGCGAGCTTCGAAGACATCGTCGAGAACATTGATATCGGCGGACCGTCGATGATTCGGGCTGCGGCGAAGAACTACCGTCACGTCGCTGTCGTGACGGATCCGGAGGACTATGCGGGGATCGCTGATGAATTGGCGGCCGACGGCGAGCTGTCGGAGAAGTCGTGCTGGAAGCTGGCGCAGCAGGCGTTTGCTGTGACGGCATCCTACGATGCGGCCATCGCCGGAACACTTTCGACGATTGATGTCGAAGGCAACCGCGACGAGAACCCGCTACCGGGGTTTCTGGAGATCGCCGCCCCACGCAAGCAGTCTTTGCGGTACGGCGAGAACCCGCATCAGTCGGCGGCGCTCTACGCGAGTGGGGAGGCAGGCATCGCCGGTGCGCGCAAGTTGCACGGCAAGGAGCTGTCCTATAATAATCTGGTCGATTTGGACGCCGCTTGGAACCTGGCGCGGGAGTTCGAGCGGCCCGCGGCGGCGATCATCAAGCACACGAATCCGTGCGGGTGCGCTGAGGACGACACGCAGGTCAACGCCTATCGGCGAGCGTTGGAATGCGATCCGGTCTCGGCATTTGGATCCGTGATCGCCTTCAATCGGGCGGTCGACTCGCAGTCGGCGGAAGCTCTTGCTGATTTATTTGTCGAAGCGGTCGTTGCGCCAGGCTTCGACAAAGAGGCGTTTGAGATCCTTACCCGCAAGAAGAATCTTCGGCTGCTGGAGGTGGGCGAGACGCCGCGTACGCTCGTCATCAAGAGCATTGCCGGTGGGTATCTGGCCCAGACCGAGGACGACGTGACGGCCAAGACGGAAGACTTGAAGGTTGTGACCGAGAGAGCGCCGACCGACGCCGAGATGAAGGCTCTTGCGTTCGCGTGGAAGGTGACCAAGCACGTGAAGTCGAACGCGATTGTCTACGTTCGCGACGGCCAGACTGTGGGTGTGGGCGCGGGACAGATGAGCCGAGTCGATGCGGCGCGGATCGGCGCGCAGAAAGCGGTCTTGCCTCTCCAGTACACGGTCGTGGGTTCCGACGCATTCTTCCCTTTTCCAGATGGAGTCGAAGAGATTGCCTCTCACAGGGCTACGGCCGTTATCCAGCCCGGAGGGTCGAAGCGCGACGCGGATGTGATCGCGGCCGCAAATCGGCTTGGCTTGGCGATGGTGTTCACGGGGATACGGCACTTCCGGCATTAGCCCGCATACTTCACCAACTGACGGTCGAAGCACGCCATAGGGCCGCCATGACATCGTTGCGATTGCTTGCCGTGGCCACTGTACCGCCAAGTACACCTCTGCGCGCCAAGCGTGTCGCACCTCGTCCTGACGGCCCTCTCGGCACTTCGCCTCGCCATGTGGTGAAATATGCAGGCTAGAGCGATGCGGATGCGGCGAGGCGTAGCTTTTATTGCTTTCGGTTGTGTCTTGCTAGCGTCTTGCGGCGACGGGGCGCCCCCTCGGGCCGAGGTGTTCCCGGACGCGAAGAGCTGGGCTCGTCACACGATCGATAGCTCTTCGCGAGGCGCCGACGGCGTGCGGCTTCTCGACGTCAACGCGGACGGGCTGCTCGACATTGCTACCGGCTGGGAACAGGGCGGTGTGATCCGCGGCTATCTACATCCCGGGCCAGAAGCTGTGCAGGCCGAGTGGCCCGCCGTGACGGTTGGCCAGGTCGGTGATCCCGAAGACGCGGTTTTCGTCGATCTCGATGGTGACGGAGCGGCTGACGTTGTAAGCTCCTGCGAGGGCAAAACGAAGGCTCTGTTTGTGCATTGGGCGCCGGCCGACGCCGATAGCTACCTCGATTCTAAAGCCTGGGAAACCGCGGCCCTTCCGGCGTCAGAGGGGGAGCAGCAGTGGATGTTCGTTCTGCCCTTCGACGTGGATGGGAAGAACGGCATCGACTTGATCGCGGGATCGAAGAACGACGGCGCTCAGATCGGCTGGTGGGAATCGCCTGAGAATCCGCGTGACCTTGCCGGTTGGAAATGGCATCCGCTCTACGAAGCGGGTTGGATCATGTCCCTCGTTGCTTCCGACATGGATGGGGATGGGGACCAGGACATTGTCGCCAGCGACCGCAAAGGTTTGCAGCGCGGCGTCCTCTGGTTGGAGAACCCGGGCAGAGAGAAGGCAGATAGTGCCTGGGCGGTTCATCGAATCGGTGCGGTCGATCAACACGAAGTGATGTTTCTTGCGCTGACGGACCTTGATCAGGATGGGCTTGATGACGTTCTGGTCCCGGACCGAAGCGACCTGCTACTTTACTATCGGCGAACGGACGCTAGTGGCCGGTCGTGGCAAGCGCATGAGATCCGGCTCCCGGATGGGATCGGGACGGGAAAATCCGTCGCGGTGGGAGACATCGATCTTGACGGCCGTCTCGACATCGTCTTCTCCTGCGAACGAGCCCGCGAAGAGAAGCACGGGGTCATGTGGATGTCATACGAGAGTAGTCCGCTAGAGCGGGGTTGGACGGGACACGCTATCAGCGGCCCGAAGGGAACGAAGTACGATTTGGTCGAATTGATTGACCTCGACGGCGACGGCGACCTGGATGTACTGACCTGCGAAGAGGTCGAGAACCTGGGTGTCTTCTGGTATGAGAATCCTCTACGAAGACCTCGCGACGGACGGAAAAGCCGATCAGAAGGTTGACGCGCTGGGACGACCAGGATCACGTGGTTGAGAACGGAGTTGCTATTGAATGTTTTTTTGCATTATGATGCTTCGCAACTGTGACACGAAACCGAAACAGGTGATAGTCGTCTAACAGCCCGTGTCTAAACCGCCGCTTCTGAGAGCGGGGGGCATGAGTTCGGGCGGCGGGATCGGGCCGGGACCCGCAGGTGCTTGGAGGGCCCCCAACAGCGCCAAAATATCTTCGCAAAGCCTTTTTACGGCCTCGGCCAGACCTCGCGGCGTTCCCGCACCATGCTTGGTCCGCAGCAGCAGCGCCAGATTGCACGCCGCCGCTTGGAGCAGTAGTTTCTTTTTCACTTCGTCCA
>Ga0315339_1001450_pt1 | contig 20914 bp, 15 predicted proteins | sample ASW17metaG_FD_204514 | JGI IMG/M metagenome (GOLD analysis project Ga0315339, IMG submission 204514) | Ammonia-oxidizing marine archaeal communities from Pacific Ocean, United States - ASW #17 | ecosystem: Environmental > Aquatic > Marine > Oceanic | place: USA: California | collected 2016-12-05
GATTGACCTAATGGATTTTTGAATGTGCTTCCACTGGTTTTAATTCTAGTAGGTTGTGCCTTTTCCTTTTTTTCTTTTAATTTTATCATTTCTTTCTTAATTAAATCTGAATTTTTTTTATAACCTTTAAAAGATGCGCTCAAAAAGATTAGGTCATGTGGCAATCCACTATCTCTATATTTAAAATTAATTTCTTTTGCTGGTATAGTAATGACTTGTCCTAATTTATTGATAGCTTGTACTGAAACTAGAATATCTTTAAATTCTCTTTCAAAACAACCAGCATTCATCTTTATTCCTCCCCCTACTGTACCTGGTATGCAGGATAGAAATTCAAACCCACCCAAACTATTATCCATTGCAAATTCTGAGAGTGATTTATCACTGACAGCACTTCCAGCAATAATTATATCCCTTGACAAAAGAGAAATATTATTAAAATTATTTGAAAGCTTAATTACTACACCATCATAAATCTTATCAGTAATTAAGGTGTTGGATCCACCACCAAGAGTGAATATTTTTTCTTTATTTTCAATTTTTTTTAAAAATTTGATTAATTCCTTTAAATTGTTTGCTTTAAAGTAAATTTTAGTCTGTCCATCTATATTAAACCAATTTTTTTTTTTCAAACTATAATCAAACTTTATATTATCATTAAATTCTAACAATAGATCATCGTAGTTCATACTCATTATAAATATTGAGGCATTTCCCTCATCCATGTTGAGATAGTTCCTGCACCCATTCCAATAACTATTTTTTTTCCATATATGTTATTTTTTATGTATTTTGCTAATTGAAATCTATCATCTACTAAAAATAGTTTTACTTTTGAGTTTTTGATTATTTCTCTTGCAAAATTTTGGTAACTAAAACCTAATTTTATTTTTTCACCAGCAGTATAGATTGGAAGTAAAATAACTTTATCTGCATTTTTAAAAGCATAAGTAAATTCTTTTTTTAAATCTTTTAATCTTGAAATTCTATGTGGCTGGAAAATACATACCTTCTCATAACCTTTGTAGACATTATTTACTCCATCTAACACGACTTTGATCTCGGTTGGATGATGAGCATAGTCATCATAAAAATCGACTTTATTATATTTAAAAACTTTGTTAAATCTTCTTTGAACTCCCTTAAAATTTTTTAAACCTCTCTTAATGTTTGCAACAGTCAATCCAACTGTAATAGCCAAAGCCGATGCTGCAACAGAATTTCTAATATTGTGTATTCCTAATAGTGGAATCTTAATTTTTTTTATTAATCTATTTTTTTTATTTGGCAAAATTATCTTTAAATCAAATTCAGAATAATCTCTTGATTGTTTAATATTCTTAATACAAAAATTTGATTTTGTATCAATGCCATATGTATAAAAATTTTTATTACTTAGTTTCTTAATCAAATTTTGATTATTTTTATCATCTATGCAAATAAAAGATTTTCCAAATGATGGAACTTTATTTACAAACTTAATAAAATATCTACTCAGTTCATCCATAGAACTATAAAAATCCATATGCTCTCTATCTATGTTGGTTATTATTGCGTATGTAGGTGGGATATAGACAAAACTACCATCTGACTCATCGGCTTCTAAGATTGACCAGTCACTTTTACCCAGTCTAGCAGAATTATTGATAGAATTTATGACGCCTCCATTAATAATAGTTGGATCTATTTTGGTCTCTTGAAAAATTGAAGCTATTAGTGAAGTTGTGGTTGTCTTTCCATGAGAGCCAACAACTACAATATTTTTTGTTAGAGAAACAATATTTGCTAGCATTTCTCCTCTTTTGTAAATTGGCAATTGTTTTTTTTTTGCCTCTACTAATTCTGGATTATTTTTTTTTATTGCAGAAGAAACAACGACTATAGTGGCTTTATCTATATTTTGTTTTTTATGTCCAATTGTAATCTTTATTTTCTCTTTTTTTAATCTTTCAATATTCTTATTGCTAGCTATGTCGCTACCCTGAATTTTAAAACCTTTACCCTTCATTATAAGGGCTAATCCGCACATTCCTATTCCGCCAATACCCACAAAGTGGATAATTTCAGATTTTGCTAATTTAATTTTCATTTATAATATTTAATAAATTTTGATTAACATTATTCCATGTATTTTGATAATTTAATTTTTCTAAATTATTTTTTTTCTTAAGTATTTCACCCTGATCACTTAATATGTTCAACAATAAATCTTCAAAAAAAAATTTATCAAAATTAATTTGCTCAACAACCCAACAGCAATCTTTATTTTTATAATAGTTAGCATTTTCCAGTTGATGATTATCTTTAGAACTTGGCAATGGAATAGCAATAAAAGGTTTTCTGAGAAGAGAAATTTCAGCTAAACTAGAGGCACCTGCTCTTGTTATGCATAAATCTGCTTGATCCAAGAGTAAATTAAGATTTTGGTCAAAATTAAAAACAATATTATCAATTTTATTCTCTGAATATAAATTTTTAAGATTGTCTACATTTTTTTTATTTGTTTGATGAATTACTTTTAAAGATTTTATCTTTGAAATTTTGATAATTGACTCATGCAAGATTTTATCAAATATTTGTGCTCCTTGACTTCCTCCAATAATTATTAAAGTAAATTTTTCATTTTCATGTTTTTTTAATTTTTTATTGTAATATTTCTGTCTTATAAGTGGATTTAAGATCTTTAATTTACTTTTAAATTTTTTAGGAAAACCAATAATATTTTCGGAATAACATATTATTTTTTCACAAAATTTGAGAAAAAATTTATTTGCTCTTCCAATAACCATATTTGGCTCTAATAAAAAAATTTTAACATTTAGCATTCTTGCAGCTATACATAATGGTAAAGACATATATCCACCTGTAGAAATCAGAATTTTAATTTTTTCTTTTTTTAATAAAAACAAAGATCTTAGAGTTAAAAAAAATATTTTTAAAATTGAAATAGGTAATAAAATTAACTTACTTAACTTGGGTGTATCAACTAAGAAAATGTTGTAAGATTTATTATCCAAATATTTAAGACCTCTCATATCGCTTGAAATTGAGATGTCATAATAACTTTTTAAATGATCATACATTGTTATCGCAGGAATAACATGTCCACCGGATCCTCCTGTGGAAATTAAAATTTTACCCTTCATTTTCAATTATTTATTTTTCTTTTAGTTAAGTTTAAGATTATTCCAGATAATATTGAAATGCTTATTATTGAAGAACCTCCATAACTCAAAAATGGCAACGTCATACCAGTTGTAGGGAGTAATCTAATATTAACACCTACATGAATTGTTGCCTGCATCAAAATCAAGCTTATACAACCAATTAAAACAAGTTTAATCTTATCACTTTTTTCATAATTTATTTTTTTAAAAACCATATAAATGAACATTAAAAATAATAATAATATTAATATTATGGCAACAACACCAAACTCCTCAGAAATTACAGAAATGATATAATCAGTATGTGCCTCCGGTACTTGATTTTTTAACGTCCCTTCACCAATTCCTTTCCCAAAAAAACCACCACTAGTTATCGAGTCGATTGCTTTATCAGACTGAAAATTATGTGTTCCTGTGTCTCTATTAAAAAAAGAAAAGATTCTACTTTGGATATAATCAAACTTAGGTACGTATACAATTAAATAAGCTAGAAAACTAAAAGCAAATATAGAGAAACCAAAAAGAAAAAGAATATTTATGCCAGAGGTAAAAATTAAAACCGCCCAAGAAAAAACTACAAGAAGAGTTTGGCCAATGTCTGGCTGCATCATCAGAAGTGAAGAAATTATCAATATTAAAATAACTGATAACAAATATTTTAAATAAAGATTAGAATTTTTACTACTACACAGAATAGTTGACAGCATGATAATTAAAAAGGGTTTCAATACCTCAATTGGTTGAAATCTTGGTAAAAAAAATAAATCTATCCATCTCTTTGATCCCTTTACCTCAATGCCAATAACTGGAACTAAGAATAAAGAAATTAAAGCAACAAAAAAAAGAACAAGTGAGTATTTAAACAATAGATCAGTTTTTATAGAGGAAAAAATAAAAATTATAAATATTCCGATAAAAATATAAATTAAATGCTTAAAAAAAAAGAAATAACTATTTGTGTCCAGCTTATCTGAGGCAATTAATGAAGTTGAAACTAATGAAAAAAAAAGTCCAATTGTAAATAATAAAGTTATGAGAAAAAAAATTGATTTATCTATATTTTTCCACCATTGATAATAAAATTTAAATAAAAAACTATCGCTTTGCATTAAGAAATTTTTTAACTAATTGATTAAAATATTTGCCTCTATCTTCAAAATTTTTAAAGCTATCAAAAGATGCGCCAGCCGGACTAAAGAAAATAATATTTTTTTTTAATTTCTTATTTTTTAAATCAAAAAATATTTCATTTAGTATATCTTTTAAATTAGTAAAATTATTAACTGGCATCTTATTCTTAAAATTCCTTTTAAATTCTTCGTGATTATCACCAAAAATAAAAGTTTTAAAATTCTTACAATGTTTTTTAGATAAATTAAATTGATCACCTTTTTTTGGAATACCACCTAAAATCCAATAAACATTTTTTAAGTTTTTTAATAAATTTTCTGATGAAGCAAAACTTGTTGATTTAGAGTCATTAATTATTGTTAAATTTTTATCTTCATAGATAATTTGTTGTCGATATTTTAATCCTTTAAATCTATTTAAAGTTTTAAATAATATTTTGTTATTTAATTTTAATGTGTCAGAAATCTTTAAAACAAAAGATAAATTTTCTCTATTTCCTGCAGATAAGAAGTACTTATTGTTTAATTGTTTAATTGTTTTATTTGCTCTTTTTAAATCTACTCTAATAATTTTTTGCTTATATTTTTTACTATTTATCTTTTTATTTATTAACAAATCATTTTTTTTTACAAATGCTATGAATTTATTTGACTGAGAATTTAATAGCTTAAATTTAGCATTGATATAATTTTTTAAATTTTTATGTCTCTCTATATGATCTGGGCTAATGTTGAGTATTACTGAGTATTTTGAAGTAAATAATTTACTATAATCTAACTGATATGATGAAGCTTCAATCACGAAAACAGTATTTTTAGTAATTTTTTTTTCAGATAATGCTGGATTTCCAATATTTCCAATCAATCTACAGTCATGGTTTTGATCTAATAAAACTTCATATAATATTTTAGCTGTAGTAGATTTTCCATTGGTTCCAGTAATAGTAATACTTTTATTTTTGTAAAATGAATAAAATATATCTAGATCAGTATAAATTTTAGAAAGATTTTTTTTAAGAAATTTAGATAATTTGCAATTTAAAACGTCTATTCCTGGACTAATAATAATTCTATCAAACTTAATTTTAGATATTTTCTTAATATTTTTAAGCCTTTGATTTGATTGATACTTAAATTTTTTTTTTAAATTATCATCAAATAAATATACTTTAGCTTTATTATTTAAAAATTTGTATGACGAGATTCCACTTTTGCCTAGACCATAAATTAATATTTTTTTTTCTAAAAAAATATTTTTACTTTTTATCATTATCTTAATTTTAAAGTAGCTAGACCTATCATTGCTAAAATAATTGAAATGATCCAAAATCTAATTACAACAGTTGACTCAGGCCATCCTTTTTTTTCAAAATGATGATGAATTGGTGCCATTCTAAAAATTCTTTTTCCAGTTAATTTAAAAGAAATCACTTGGACCATCACCGAAACAGCCTCAAGAACAAATAACCCACCTGTAATTGCTAATACTATTTCATGTTTGGTAATTATTCCAACAGCACCTAAAGAGCCACCAAGTGCTAGAGAGCCTGTGTCACCCATAAAAATTTTAGCGGGTGGTGCATTAAACCATAAAAATCCTAAGCACGATCCTATTATAGCCCCACAAAAAATTGAAACCTCACCAGTGCCTTCGATATAAGGAATTTGTAAATAACTAGAAAAAACAATATTTCCAGTGACATAACTTATAAAGGCAAAACAACCTGCAACTAAAATTACTGGAACTGTAGCCAAACCATCAAGTCCATCTGTTAAATTAACTGCATTTGATGATCCTACAATTACAAATACAGAAAAAGGAATAAAGAACCATCCAAGATTAATTATTAAATTTTTAAAAAATGGAAAATACAAATTAGTAATTTCTTGATAATCCACAAAATAAACAAATAAACTAATTCCCAATATTGCCAAAAAAACTTGTGATAATATTTTAAATTTAGATGAAATGCCTGACGAATTATTATGTTTTATTTTTTTATAATCATCAAATGCTCCAAGCAAACCAAACGAAATGGCAATATAAATACAAAATAAAACACTTGTGTTTGATAAATCTCCCCAACATAAAACGGAAATCAGTAATCCAAATAAAATAATCACTCCCCCCATTGTCGGGGTGCCAATTTTTTTTACAATATGATCTTGAGGTCCATCATCACGTATAGGATCTACAATTTTTCTATTTGAAAAAAAATTTATAAAAGATCCTCCAATTAACAAAACTATAGCCAATGAAGTGAATAAGGATAGCCCAGTTCTAAAAGTTATATATTTAAAAACGTTTAAAAATCCCAAAGTATCAACAAAATTAAGTAGAAATTGATAAAGCATTTATTTGAAACCTTTTATATTATTAACGATCTTATTGAATCCTGTTGCATTTGAGGCCTTAACCATAAGATAATCATTATTATTTAAATCATTTTTAATCAAATTAATAATTTGGGAGTTGTTATTTAATACCCTACCTCTTTTCATTTTTGAAATAGAATTGAATGTAAATAAAACTTTACTTCCCTTAACAAATATTTTGTCTATCTTTGTATTATTGATTATTTTACCAATAGACCGATGAAGTTTTTTTGAATGTTTTCCAAGTTCTAACATATCGCCTAATAGTAAATACTTTTTCTCTTTATTTATCTTAATTTTATTAAAATTTAAAATTGCTGATTTGAGAGACAATGGGTTTGAATTATAACTTTCATCTATCAAATTTAAGTTCTTATTATTAATTTTAATTTTAGTAATATCTCCTCTTCCGTCTGGTGTTTTAAAGCCCATAAAAATATTTTTATTTATTTTAGAGATATCTAAAAAGATACTCATAACAGCTAATGCAGCCAGAATATTTAATATATTATTTTGAAAATCATTAGAAATAAAAAAATAAGTTTTGAAATTATTTACTTTAATAGTTGCTTTAAACTTATTAGCAACTTTTTTAATATTCATCAGCTTTATATTTGAATTTTTATTATCAATACCAAATGATAAAATTTTAAGATTTTTTTTATTAGCTATTTTTTTATGTAAAGCAAAAAAATTATCGTCAGCATTAAGAACGATGAAGCCATTATCTTTTGTATTATTAATTATTTCTGATTTTGCTAATGCTATTTGCTTCAAATTTCTAAAATTCTTAGCATGAGCATAGTTAATGTTAGTAATCACACTAACATCTGGTTGAACAATTTTAGAAAGATAATCAATTTCACCTTTTTTATCCATTCCAATTTCCAACACTCCATAATCATTTTTTTGAACTAAATTAAAAAGACTTAAAGGAACACCATATTTATTATTGTATGATTTAGGAGAAATACTTACTTTGGATATTTGTTTTAATGAAGTGCCTAGTAATTCCTTTAAAGTAGTCTTTCCACAACTTCCTGTAATAGCTATGATTTTTGTATTTATATTTTGTCTATATATTTTTGAGCTTTTTGTTAAAAATTTTAGAGTATCCTTAACCTTAATTTGACGTTTAATATTATTATTTTTATCAATTATATTTACTATTGCTATTGATGCTTTTTTATTAAAGGCTTCACTCACAAATTTATTACCATCATTTTTTTTTCCTTTTATTGCAAAAAAAATGTCGCCTTTTTTTATTTCTCTAGAATTAATTCTTGCCTGTTTTAAAGAAATTTTATTAGATATCTTTTTTTTTCCAGAGAGCTCTTTAACTATATTAACTTTTAAATTATTTGATAAAGCTAAATTTTTTATTTTTATTGCGCCAAGAATAATTTTTTTATCTGAAAAGAAAATTTTTTTTACACCAATTTCCTGGGTTGTTTCATGACCTTTGCCAGCTACAAGTAAAATTTCTCCAGTATTTAAATTATTTATTGCTTCTGATATTGCCTTTGCTCTATTTGAAAATTCTAATACTTTTTGCTTTTTTATTCCTTTTTTTATGTCTTTTCTTATTTTACTGGGCTGTTCTAATCTTGGATTATCATCAGTAAGATATATTTTATCAGAAAAAAAATCTGCAATTTTACCCATTTTAGCTCTTTTATTCTGGTCTCTATTTCCTCCACATCCAAACACTAAAGCAATTTTGTGACCTGGAAATTGCTCTTTTAAATTTTTAAGACAAGTTTTTAGAGCATCAGGTGTATGTGCGTAGTCTAAAATTACTTTTGAATTATTTTTAATTTTACCTACCTTTTCAAACCTGCCCTCTACAGATTTTATTTTTGGCATAACATTAAATATCTCTTTAATGTTGATGTTGCTTTTTATTGACGCAATGACTGCCATTAATACATTTTTTAATTGAACTTTTCCTATTAAATTAAGTTTAATTTTGTGTATTAAATTATTGTATTTTATCTCCAACAATTGAGTTTCATCTTCAAACTTATGGGATAAAAATTGAAAATTATTTTTTTTATCTAATAATGAAAAGAGGTTTAAATTTTTATTTGATGCTATATTTTTTATTTTTTTAAACTGAGATATTTTTTCATCAGTTATTATATTTCCATTTTTTTTAATTAATTTTTCAAATAAATAAAGTTTAGCTTTTAAATAATTTTTTATATTTTTATGATAATCTAAATGATCTTGTGACAAATTTGTAAATATTCCAGTATTGAAAGATAGTCCGTCCAACCTATTTTGACTTAAACCATGACTAGACGCTTCCATAATGACATTGTTAATATTTTGCTTTTTTAAATTACTTAAAATTTTGCTTAATTGAATTGGGTCTATTGTGGTATTTGATAAATCTTTTTTAAATTTTTTTGATTTAATTCCCAAAGTTCCAATTGAAGCAACTTTTTTATTATTCAAATCTAATATCTGATAATAAAAATCTGCAATAGATGATTTTCCATTTGTACCTGTAACTGCAACAATATTATTGGGTATTTTATTAGTAATTTTAAATGATATTTCAGCTAATAATTTTCTAATATTATTTGATTGAATAAATAAAATACCATTTTTTAATCCATTAATTTTTTTTTCAGTTATGATTATTTTTGCACCATTATAGATTGCAGATGATATAAAACGACTACCATCTATTTTATTTCCTTTAATTGCAAAAAAAATATAATTTTTTTTTATTTGATTACTATCAAATGATATTCCTGAAAAAAAAACATTTTTATAACTATCTTGAATATTTTGAAAGTAATCACCTAGAAGCATAATTAATTAATCTCTAGATATTTTGTGGCTAAAATAGGCCCAATTTTTTCCATTATTTTTCCAGCTACTTCTACTGAAGTCCATCCTGCTGTATTATTCAAGGTACCCTTCCAGCCACCTTTTTGATGTCTATATTTATAATAATAATCTTTTGCTTTTTGTGGTGTGTCTAACATGACAATAAACACATATTGTGGATTGGATGTTGGAAATATTGAAGCAAATGTATTTATCTTAGCTTCAGAATAAGAACCTTCTTTTGGTTGATCTGCAGTTCCTGTTTTGCCACCAACTTCATAATTTGGTACGTCGGCAAATTTTGCAGTACCTTCTACTGTATTAACAATTTTTCTTAAAGCTGCAACTACCTGTTCAGAAACTCCTTTATTAATTAATCTAATTCCTTTTTCGTTATTTTTAGTATTTTTATCAATTAAAGTTGGTTTAATGTCATAACCTCCATTAGATATTACCGCATAACCTTTTGCTAACTGAAGAATTGTGGTTGCAACACCATGACCAAATGAAGCTGTAGCTAATTTGCATTTTCCAAAATTATAGTCTTTTTGTGGAGCCACTTCACCAATATCAAAATCAATTGAACTTAGTACACCTATTTTTTCTAAAAAAGATTTATGTTTTTCTGATCCAATTATTTGAGCAATTCTTACTGAGCCAATATTTCCTGATCTAATTAAAATTTGTTCGGCTGTTAAATCTGAAGGAATTTTATTGTCATATTCTCCTATTCTGTGTCTATCACAACGAATAGATTTTGGTAAATCTAAAAATTCAGTTTCTGGTTTTATTAAATCTTCATTTAAAGCACTTGCAAATGTAAATGGTTTGAAAACCGAGCCAAGCTCATAAGTTCCTTTGGTAACTCTATTAATGAAATTAACATCAATTATATTTTGTCTTTCATTTGGATTAAAATCAGGTAATGAAATAAGTGAAAGTATATTTCCGTTATTTACATTCATTAATATTGCCGCACTACCTTTGCTTTTAAAAATTTCCTGATATTTAATTAATTCCTTGCGTATTAAAAACTGTACATCTTTATCAACTGTAAGTTTCATGAGTCTTTTTGATTTTCTTAAAATATCGTTGAAAGATTTTTCAAGACCTGAAATTCCATTATTATCATCGTCTATTTGACCAATAATATGACTAAAAAGATTTTTTTGAGGATACATTCTTAAAACCCTTTCCTCTGGTTTTATAGACTTATCTCCAAGTTTCATTATTTTTTCATAGTTTTCTTCAGAAATTTTTTTTTCTAACCAAAAAAATTTTTTTGTTTCAAGTTGCTTTTTAATTTTATCAAAATCTTTATTTGGAAAGATAATATTTAAGCTTAATAAAAGTTTTTTTTTATCTATTACATCTGATGTCTTTATGCCTATATCGATAGATTTAACCGTTTTAGCCAAATAATTACCATTAATATCAGTTATATCTGCTCTATAGAGCTTATTCACAAATGCTGGTAAGCTATCAGTTATTTCAACTTTGGGTTTTCGTGATCCAAGATGAATTAAATGAATAGCATAAATAAGATAAATAATAAAAAAAATGAAAAATATAAATGCTACTCTATTAAATTGTATATTTAAATTTGCATCATTTTTTTTATAAACAAAATTATTTTTATAATCTTCAATAACAAATTTTGATTTTAATTTTTCCATTAATCTTTAATTATTTTTAAATCTTGAATTTTTTTATCTCCATTAATAGTTTTGAAAACTTTTATATTTTCAATTTTTTTTTGTACTAAATCATTTTCAAAATATAATGATTGAAATTCCAATAATTTATCTGAGGAGCTTAGATAATCATGTTCTAATTTGATCTTTTCGTGCTCAGAATTTAGGACTCTTAAATTTTCTTTTACTGTAAAAATTTTATCCTCATTTTTTTTTGCTGAATTTTTAATTATTGCTGTTGATAAAATTAATAAAAAAATGATTAGTACTAAGAAAATTTTTTTCACAATTTGTCACCAAAATTTTCTATCTCAATCAGATTGCTAAATTGATCCAAAATGTCAGTTTCAAAATCATAAAAATCATTTTTCTTAATTGCGTACCTTAGTTTTGCAGATCTTGATGGTAAATTTTCCTTTATTTCATCATCAGATGGCACAATTGCTTTTTTTTCTTTTAATTTAAGCAAAGTTTCTGCTTGTTCTGTAATAGGCACATATCTTGATATACTTTTTTTTTCAGAAAGACTTTTAAAAAAATATTTAACGATTTTGTCTTCTAGTGAATGAAATGTAACTACTACCAACACTCCATCTTTTTTTAAAACTTTGGTTGCATTAATAAGTCCAAATATTAATTCACTAATTTCTTTGTTAACCAAAATTCTTAGGGCTTGAAAAACTTTAGTAGCGCTATGAATTTTAAAGTTTTTTTTTCTTTTTGTGTTATCTATTATCTTAACAAGAGTTTGAGTGTCTATCTTATTTTTTAATCTCTCTTTAACAATATTTCTAGCAATAAATTTACTTTCCTTTTCTTCACCAAAAAATTTAAATATCTTATCAAGTTCCTTCTCTTCTAGTTTATTTATTGCATCTTCAGCTGAATAATTATTTAAACCCATTTTCATATTTAAGTTTCCTTTAGATTGAAATGACAATCCTTTTTTAGGATCCTTTATTTGGGTATAAGAATAACCAAGATCAAATATCACACCCTTAATATTCTCTTTTTTTAGTTTAAGATTATTTAATTGGCTAAATTTAATATTTTTAAATAAAAATCTATCGTCAAATTTATCTTTTAGCTTATTAGCTTTTACTTCACTTTCAATATCACGATCTAAAGCTATAACTTTAGTGTTTTCAAACTCTAGGATTTTTTTTGAATAACCACCTTGACCAAAAGTACAGTCAATAAATGTGCCACCATATTGAGGGGTAATAATGCTAATAATTTCTTTTAGCAGTACCGGATAATGCTTTTGCTCATCCGATACTATGGTGGCGTCCATTTATATCTTTGAAGACCATTAATTTTTTTGTCTTCTTAAGAATGCTGGTATCTCAAGATCGTCTTCTTCTTCATGGCTTGAAGATAATAAATCATCAGAACTTGAATTTTCTGTTTCTGAACTAAATAAATCTGGTGCATCTGAGTCAACTCCAAATTCTTTAAGATCATTAGAAGCATCCTCTTCAATATTTTCTTCTACTGCTTGTTCTTGAGGAGTTTCCATAGCTTCTTGAGTAAAAGATTTTTCCATTTCATTTACAGAACCATCTTCAACAACACTTTCAGTTTCAAAATTATTACTGTGTATTGTTTCCTCATTTGAAACATTAGAATTTGAATGTTCTTGATGTTGTTCTTGTACAATTTCATTCTCAAGTTTAAGCGCATTAGCACCATGTGAAACAGGATTTGAAATTGAGTTTGAAAAGTTAAAAGATGCAGATGATCCTATGTTTGAAAAATCAGAATAACCTGGGTTTCTGTTTTGAATACGATGCACCATATTTATCACAGATTTAGTCTCAGGTTGTTGACCATCTAATGATGTTGCAACAATTGAAACTCTCATTTTTCCATCTAGTTCAGCATCAGTAATTGCACCAATAATCAATTCTGCTTCTGGATCAACTTCTGCTCTAACTTTGTTCACTGCTTCATCAACTTCAAAAAGTTTAAGATCTTTTCCACCCGTAATATTAACCAATAATCCTTTTGCACCTTTCAAAGTGTAATCATCAATTAATGGATTGCTAACAGCCATCTCGGCAGCTTTAAGAGCTCTACCTTCTCCTTCAGCTTCACCAGTACCCATCATTGCTTTACCCATAGATGCCATAACAGTTTCAACATCAGCAAAATCTAGATTGATTAAACCTGGTCTCACCATCAAATCAGTTATACTTTGAACACCATGCATTAAAACATTATTTGAAAGATTAAAAGAATCTTCAAATGTTGTTTGCTCATTTGCAATTTTAAACAAATTTTGATTTGGAATAACTATTATTGTATCAACATGTTTTCTTAATTCTTCCAAACCTTGTTGTGCTCTTCTCATTCTAGAAGGGCCTTCGTATAAGAATGGGAGTGTAACAACACCTACAGTTAAAATATTTAATTCCTTTGCAGCTCTAGCAATGACATGAGCAGCACCAGTGCCTGTTCCACCACCCATACCAGCTGCAATAAAAACCATATTTGCACCTTGCAAAGTATTTACAATTTCATTTAAAGATTCATCTGCTGCTGCTTGACCAATATCTAATTTGGCACCAGCACCTAATCCTTTAGTTAAATTTAACCCAATTTGAATTCTTGTTTTACATTTACTTAACTTTAAATCTTGTGCATCAGTATTGACTGCAATAAATTCTACACCTTGTAGATTATTTTCAATCATTTCATTTATTGCGTTTCCGCCTGCACCACCAACTCCCATTACTAAAAGTCGTGGCTGTAATTCTTTAATTTCTGGTGCTTTAAAGTTAATTGTCATCTGTTATTTCCCCTCGTTGTTGTTAAAATGTTTTTCCCATTTAAGACTTGCTCGATTTAGATTTGCTTTTTTTTTCGCCGTAGCCTTAAATTTTTCAAATGCTATTGGTTCCCAAATTTGAAATGTTTGACCCTGACCAACAAAAAACATGCTATTTTTAATTTTCGCATGCTTTAATAATTTTGATGAAAGTGATATTCTTCCTTCTCCATCAAATTGTAAATTTGTACTTTCTGCTAAAATTGACGTTGCAAAAAAATCTCTTTTTTCCTCAAATGGATTTAAAGAGTCTATAGCAGTGGAAATTTTTTCTATTCTATCTTGGGAACAAGCTTCAATAGAAGCATTATTAAAAGAAGGATAACAAATAACTCCATTGTATCCTAGATTTGAAAGATGAGATCTGAAACTAGCAGGCACAGAAACTCTCCCTTTTTTGTCCAGTTTGTTCTCGTAAGTCGATAAAAACATATAATTTATAATTTTTAAATTCCATAATTGGGAATATATGGGAATATATGGGTAATTTAATTTAGTGTCAAATATTGAATCTTGCTAGTTTTTGACGGTTGTTAACAACTTTTTTAATATCGTATGTAATAATTAATTCAAATTGTTTAAATTAAGAACCACACATCTTGGGTTGAAAAAATAGAACATTATTGACTCATTGGTGAATCAAAACATGAACATTTAGTTTATATGTAATTATAAACTGTGGATAATTTTGCCAGATAAACTATAAGCCGGGTTCTGTCATTTAAACCTATCATTTCTCTAGGCTTAAGATCACTCTTAAGCTCAAGCAACTAACCCTGATGACTAGCCAAGGATGGCTTTTAGTTTTTCAACAATGTCATCTCTACTTAGTCTTGCTCCCAGTGGGGTTTTCCAGCGTTCATTGTTACCAATAGAACCGGTGTGCTCTTACCACACCTTTTCACCCTTGCCATGTTATGGCGGTTTATTTTCTGTGGCACTTTCCCTAGGGTTACCCCCGCCAGGTATTATCTGGCACTGTATCCTTGTGGAGCCCGGACTTTCCTCTTTAATAAATTAAAGCGATAAATTATTTATCTGGCTCTAACAACTTATTACTAAACTCTAAAACTGCAAGAAATTTTAATTCAATTTTTTTGCCAAATTTTGACTTATAAGGAAACATTCTTGATCAATTTTACCATTTATCAACTCTTGTCTAAATCTTCTCTGAAATGCACTGATTGTAAAATCAAAAAATTTATCTTTTTTTATTTTTTTTGATCTTTTAATTGAATATCCAATTTTTGATAAATTATGATAAAAATTTTTTTTATCTGCAATACTTATTTTTTTTCTTCTGTTTTCAACGAGTGTTTTCTGTGGCAATGAATGCCACTTACCAATTCCAAATTTTGCTAAATATTTCCATGGAAATTTTTCACCAGGGTCTTTTTTTCTACTAGGAGCAATATCTGAATGACCTAAAATATTTTTTTGATTAATCTTATATTTTTTAATTAAAAATTTACTTAGTTTTTTTATAGATTGAATCTGTTTTTTGGAGAATTTTTTATAATTAGAGTTGTGACCTGGGTTGCTTATTTCAATTCCGATTGAATTCTTATTTAGAGATTTAAAATTTTTCCAAGATGATGCTCCAGCATGCCATGCTTCGTACAAGTCTGGTACCATAACAACTATTTCTCCATTATTTTTAATCAAATAATGACTGCTAACTTTTGAATCTATATTTGTAAGTCTTTCTATTGCTTCCGATTCCTTTTTCATTCCCGTATAATGGAAAATAATAAATTTAATTTGATTTGGTTTTCTTTTTTTTACATTAAAATTTGGAGAATAATTCTGAGTTGTATTCATACTCATTTTAGGTATAAATTTAGACTATTTATAAACACTTTATAGACATTTTTTAAAATTAAATATTATTTAATAAACTATAATTATATAATATATATTTAATCATGTTCAGAAAATTAATAATAATTGTAATTTATATCTTCTTACTGGCATTTCATGCAAACGCTGGGTCTGATGGTGAATTGACACTGAAAAAAGATCAACCAAAGAAAATAAAAGATTGTTTTGAAAATTTGAACAGAGCCACTTTTGCATTTAATCAAGGTTTAGATAAAGCGTTAATTAAACCAATTGCAAAAGGATATAAAAATTTACCAGATCCAATTCAAAGGGGTACTAGTAATGCTGCTAGAAATTTATCAAATCTTATAACTATACCTAATAACATTTTGCAAGGAGATGTTAAGACAGCAATAATAAATACTGGAAGATTAGTGGTTAATACAACAGTTGGGCTTCTAGGTACTATTGATGTTGCTAATAAAATGGGTTTCCCAAAATATGAAAAAGAAGATTATGGTCAAACTTTAGGTGCTTGGGGTATAGGTCCTGGCTGTTATATTGTCCTTCCAGTTTTAGGGCCATCAACTATTAGAGATACTGCGGGCTCTTTCGTAAATGTACTAGGTGGTGACCCTGGGTATAATGCATCAATACACGGTAATAATGAATTTTTAGGTGAAGGTGTTTTTATAGCTTCAAAAGCTTTAAGTGGTATTGACTTTAGGTCTAATAATCTTGATTCATTTGATAATCTCGAAAAAAACTCAATAGACTTTTATGCATCCTTAAGAAGTTTATATTTACAAGACAGAGAAAATAAAATTAAGAATAATCAAAGAGGAAGAATTCAAGTTATCTATGAAGATGAAGAAGATTGGGAAGAAATAGATAATAAATAATTCAAATAAATAAAAAAGTTAATATGAAAAAATTTCTTATAATTATACTATTTTTTAATCTCAGTTATACTCATACTTATTCAATTGAACCTGAAGAATTTGTTCAATCTACTGTCAATAAGGCATCACAAGTTCTGTCAAAGAATATCTCAAAAGAAGAAAAAATGAATGGACTAAAAATTATAGCTAAGGAAACAGTAGATATAAAAGGAATAGGCTTTTACTCACTAGGTTCGACTCGAAAAAATTTAAATGATAATCAAAAAAAAATATATTTTGATTTATTTGAAAATTATTTTTTAAAAAGTTTTGCCAGTAGATTGTCTGAATACACTAATCCAAAAATTGAAGTTCAGGGTAAAAAAGTTATAAATAAGAATTATACGATTGTTAATAGTATATTGATTAGCACACCTGATAGACCTGAAATAAAAATTGATTGGAGAATTTATACAAAAAACTCTGATAATCCTTTAATCAGAGATTTAATAATAGAGGGACTTAGCTTGGCAAGAACACAAAAAGAAGAGTTTGCATCAATTTTGAGTTCAAACGAGGCCAACATAAATGCCTTATTTAAAACTTTAGAAAATTTTACAAAAGACTAATAGTAATTTTGGTGGGCCCGCCAGGACTCGAACCTGGGACCAATACATTATGAGTGTACTGCTCTAACCAACTGAGCTACAGGCCCAAAATAATACAGTTAACTATATCATTTTTTATGAGTTATCAATTATAGATAATATTTAAATGGTGGGCCGTGTTGGTTACGCTCCAACTACCCCTGCAATGTCAATGCAGTACTCTACTATTGAGCTAACGGCCCAGTAAAATTAACTTTCTAAGAAACTTTTTAGTTGTTTAGATCTGCTTGGGTGTTTTAGTTTTCTAAGAGCTTTTGCTTCGATTTGTCTAATTCTTTCTCTGGTGACAGAGAACTGAAGACCAACTTCCTCTAAAGTATGATCAGTATTCATTCCAACACCAAATCTCATTCTCAAAACTCTTTCTTCTCTTGGTGTTAAAGTAGATAAAATTTTTGTTGTTGCCTCCCCTAGGTTAGATTTTATTGCTTGTTCTAACGGCGCTAATGCTTTTGTATCTTCTATAAAATCTCCTAAACTACTATCTTCTTCATCACCCACTGGTTTTTCTAATGAAACAGGTTCTTTAGAAATTTTTAAAACTTTTCTAACTTTATCTAGTGGCATTCTAAGTTTTTGAGCCAACTCTTCAGGAGTTGCTTCTCTTCCAAACTCACTTAAAATTAATCTTTGAGTTCTAACAATCTTATTAATTGTTTCAATCATATGAACTGGAATTCTAATAGTTCTAGCTTGGTCAGCAATCGATCTTGTAATTGCTTGTCTAATCCACCATGTTGCGTAAGTGGAAAATTTGTAACCTCTTCGATATTCAAATTTATCAACTGCTTTCATAAGACCAATATTTCCTTCTTGAATTAAATCTAAAAATTGAAGACCTCTATTGGTATATTTTTTAGCGATTGATATTACTAATCTTAAATTAGCTTCAACCATTTCTTTTTTAGCAATTCTAGACTCTTTTTCACCTTTTTGAACTCTACTAACTAATTTTTTAAAGTCAGTAACAGAAACTCCTAACTTATGACTAATCTCAATTAATCTTTCTCTAATATTTTTAAACTCTTCTTTATTTTTTGAAAAAAATTGTTTCCAAATTGAATTAGTATCTAAAAATTTTTTAAGATTTGGATTTATCTCGTTACCAATATAAAACTTAATAAATTCATTTCTTGGAATGTTATGATCCATCGCTAACCTTAAAAGATTACCTTCTAGAGATATAATCTTTTTATTTTCAACATAGTGTTTTTGAACCAACTCTTCTAAAACTGAGGGTGATAGCTGAAGTGACTTAATATTTTCTAAAATATCATCTACAATTTTTTGATATCCTTTTTCTTTTGCAGGAGAAAAATTTCGCGAATTTAAAACACAGTCTAATTTTTCTTTTTGGTATTTTATTAATTTTGTATATTCTTTTGTTAAAGTGTTTACTGTTTTCAAAACCTTTGGTTTAATTTCAGTTTCCATGGCAGCAAGAGTTGGGTTGAAATCATCATCGTCATCACCAGAACTTTCATCCTTATCAGTCTCACCTGCATTTTTTTGTTTAGCACTAGGACCAGTGGACTCATCTTCCATGTAATTTGTATCAATATCAATTATTTCTCTTACTAGAATTTCATCTTTTTGTAATTGATCATTCCATTCGTAGAACTGTTGAGCAGTCATTGGACTTTGCGACAAAGCAATCAACATCACATCTTTTCCAGCTTCAATTCTTTTTGCAATTGCTATTTCACCTTCTCTTGAAAGTAACTCAACACCACCCATTTCTCGTAGATACATTCTAATAGGATCGTCACTTTTCTCCATTGTCTTACCTTCTTCTTTGGAGGATCCTTCTTTTTTTCTTAAGATTTTAAAATCAGATTTTTTTTCTACTAAGGCTACACTTTCATCTAAAATATGAATGAACGCTTGAGATAAATTATCATCAGATAGATTTCTTTTTCCGAGAGATTTATTTAACTCTTCATAAGTTATGAACCCTCTGTGGGTTCCTCGACCCATTAATCTAGCAAATGATTTTGTAATAATTCTTTCCACAGCAATATAAGTTTGAAAGACTTATATAATATCAAATTAACAAAAATCCATTGCTAATTTGTTCAGATTAGTTGATTTTTCTCTCGTTTTTAAGCTCTTTTAGCTCGTTAAATATTGTTTCACTCATATCTTTTGAAAACCTCGATTCTAATTCTTGGATTCTGAACTCAAGATCGTAATTGAACAAATCTTTAGAAATATCATCAAGCAATTCTATCGATTGATTGTCATTTTCAGATTTATTTTTTAGAATATGTTTAATTGGAGCAAACTTATTTATCTTATCCAATAGTTGTTTATCCAAATTAAGATCTTCGGTGCTTATTTGTTCGCCAGACTTTAATCTTTCGATAATGGAATTAAATATTTGTTTATTTATTTCAGTGAATAGTTTTATATTTTCAATTAAGTGAATATTTGCTTGAAAAAGAGATAAATTATTTAAAAGCAGATATAGTAAAGAAAATTCTTTAAGCTCTACACCAGTTATAGATTGGCTTTCGTTAAAATATTTTTTGGTTGAATCAAGCGATTTTATCTTTTTTACATAAAACTTTTTCTTATTTTGATTTGAGTGAGGGGTTAACTCTGCAATTTTTTCCAAAAAATATTCAAGGACATATTTTTTAATAAAATTATCTTTAATCGTATTTGCTATAGATCTAAGTTTTTTTTCAAATATTGCCATCGAAGATGGGTTATTTTCAGTTTGTTTTTTATAATGACTAAAGATAAATTGATGTATGGATAGTTTGCTTTGCTTTGTAAAATCTACAAAATAGTTTTTACCATGCTTATTAACATAGCTATCTGGGTCTTCTTTGTCCGGTAAAAATAAGAAAGATATTTGTTTTTCAGGTTTTAATTCTTTTATAGAATTTTCAGCAGCTCTAAGCGCAGCTTTATACCCACTTTCATCACCATCAAAACAAATTATAATATCGTCAAAGAATTGATTTAAAGTTAAAATTTGTTTATCAGTTAGTGAAGTTCCAAGGTTTGCAACTACGTTTTCAATTTCATTTTTACTCAATCCAACAACGTCCATATAGCCTTCAACTAGATAAATGTGATCTAATTTATTAGATAATTTTCTAGCTAAATCTAAATTATATAAGTTTGAACCTTTTTTAAAAAAAGTTGTTTCAGGTGAATTAATATATTTTGCTAAGTAATCCAAATTTTCTATTATTCTTCCCCCTAAAGCAATTGGTTGTCCTGAAATATTATTTATTGGAAAAATTAACCTTCCTCTAAATCTTTCAACATATATTTTTTTTTTTTCATCCAGATAAAACAATCCACTTTCTACTAAAGCTTGTTCGCTAAATTCATTTTTCAATTTATCAAAAAAACTAGGATTTTTTTCTATGTAGCCAATTTTAAATTTTTTAACTTCTTCTCTGCCTAATGATCTATTTTTTAAATAGTCTCTAGCGTTTGAGTATTTTTCATTTTTTAATAGCTCACTGTGATAAAAATCAACATACTGA